>Ga0316605_10000124_pt1 | contig 73856 bp, 72 predicted proteins | sample OWC_soil_day20_n_FD_207666 | JGI IMG/M metagenome (GOLD analysis project Ga0316605, IMG submission 207666) | Wetland soil microbial communities from Old Woman Creek delta, Ohio, United States - OWC_soil_day20_noCT | ecosystem: Environmental > Terrestrial > Soil > Wetlands | place: USA: Ohio...
CATCGCCAAGATCAGCATCCTCGTCTGCATCATCATCTTCATCCAGAAACGGCCGCAGGGCATCTTCGCCCTCAAGGGCCGCTTCGTCGAGTAAGGCTGAACCATGCGCAAACCTCTCACCATTCGCATCCTGTCCGCGCTGGACAAGAAAAGCTGGCTGGCGCTGGGCGTCTTCCTCGCCCTCGCGCTGGTCGTCGTCCCGGTCCTCCACCTCAACTTCCCGGAAGACAGCGCCCTGCACGTCTCGACCTACGCCATCACATTGATCGGCAAAATCATGTGCTACGCGCTGGTCGCCGTGGCGATGGACCTGATCTGGGGCTACGGCGGCATCCTGTCGCTCGGCCACGGGCTCTTCTTCGCACTCGGCGGCTACGCCTTCGGCATGTACCTGATGCGCCAGATCGGCCGCGACGGCAGCTACGGCGCCGACCTGCCCGACTTCATGGTCTTCCTCGACTGGAAGGAACTGCCCTGGTTCTGGCTCGGTAGCGACAGCTTCGGCTGGGTGGCTATCCTGGTCATGGCGGTGCCGGCGCTGGTCGCCTTCGTCTTCGGCTATTTCGCCTTCCGCTCGCGCATCAAGGGCGTCTATTTCTCGATCATCACCCAGGCGCTGACCTACGCCGCCATGCTGCTCTTCTTCCGCAACGAAACCGGTTTCGGCGGCAACAATGGCTTCACCGACTTCAAGCGCGTGCTCGGCTACAGCATCACCTCATCGGAAACCCGCCTCGTGCTGTTCGGCCTGACCGCCGTGATGCTCGCCGTAACGCTGGTCTTCGCCGCCTGGCTGGTCAAATCGAAGTTCGGCCGTGTGCTGACCGCCATCCGCGATGCCGAATCCCGCGTCATGTTCATCGGCTACAACCCACTCTGGTACAAGCTGACCATCTGGGTCATCTCGGCCGTGCTCTGTGGCATTGCTGGGGCGCTCTACGTGCCGCAGGTCGGCATCATCAACCCGTCTGAAATGTCGCCGGGCAACTCCATCGAGATCGCCATCTGGGTGGCGGTCGGCGGGCGCGGCACGCTGATCGGGCCAATAATCGGCGCCTTCGTGGTCAATCTCGCCAAGAGCTGGTTCACCGTCAGCTTCCCCGAATACTGGCTGTTCTTCCTCGGCCTGCTCTTCATCGTCGTCACGCTGATGCTGCCGCAAGGCCTGGTCGGCCTGTGGAAGAAACTGATGGCGAAGAAAGGAGACGCAGCATGCTGAATACCGTCAATATTTTTGAGGACGACCGCCCGGAAGGCAGCGATGGCAGCGACCAGATGGGCCACTTCGTCACCGGCGAACTCGACCTCTCACACGGCGTTGCGCTCTACCTCGAAGACATCACCGTCAGCTTTGACGGCTTCAAGGCGCTGAACAACCTCAACCTCGAAATCAACGCCGGCGAACTACGCTGCATCATCGGGCCCAACGGCGCCGGCAAGACGACGATGATGGACGTCATCACCGGCAAGACCCGGCCCGATTCCGGCAAGGCCTTCTTCGGCCAGTCGATCGACCTGACCCGCCTGACCGAACCGGAAATCGCCCACGTCGGCATCGGCCGCAAGTTCCAGAAACCAACCATTTTCGAGCAGCACACCGTCTTCGAAAACCTCGAACTGGCCATGAAGACCGACAAGCGCGTCTGGAAAAGCCTGATGGCCTGGCTGGCCGGTGACGAGCGCGACAAGATTGCCGAAACCCTGCGCCTGATCCGCCTCGACGGCGAAGCTGATCGCCAGGCCGGCCTGCTCTCGCACGGCCAGAAACAGTGGCTGGAAATCGGCATGCTGCTGATGCAGGAACCCAAGCTGCTGCTGCTCGACGAACCCGTTGCCGGCATGACCGACGACGAAACCATGCGCACGGCCGAACTGTTCGTCTCACTGGCCGGCAAGCACTCACTGGTTGTCGTCGAGCACGACATGGCCTTCGTCGAGAAGCTCGGCGGCCTCGTCACCGTGCTGCACGAAGGTTCGGTGCTGGCAGAAGGCGATCTGGCCACGGTGCAGAACGACCAGCGGGTGATTGAGGTTTATCTTGGGCGCTAGGCTTTTCTTTAACGGCAACCCCCCCAGCCCCCCTTGTCAGGGGGGCGCTCGGTCAGCGCGGCACGACTCGCCCCTCCCCCTGACAAGGGGGAGGCCGGGAGGGGGTTTGCCCTTGCGCCCCGCAAATTCAGAAGGAAAATCATCATGTTGAAAGTCGACACCCTCAACCAGGCCTACGGCGGCAGCCACATCCTGCGTGGCCTCAGCTTCGAAGTTAAGACCGGCGAAGTCACCACCCTGCTCGGCCGCAACGGCGTCGGCAAGACGACCCTGCTCAAGTCGCTGATGGGGCTGGTCAAGACCAAATCCGGCTCAATCACCTTCGACGGCAAGGACATCACGAACCTGCTGCCGCACGAACGCGTCAAGGCCGGCATCGGCTTCGTGCCGCAAGGCCGCGAGATCTTCCCGCGCCTGACGGTCGAGGAAAACCTGCTGATGGGTCTCGCCACCAAGCCGGGCAGTACGCCTATCCCGCAACGCATCTTCGACATGTTCCCGGTCTTGAAGCAGATGATGCACCGCCGTGGCGGCGACCTTTCCGGCGGCCAGCAGCAACAACTCGCCATCGGCCGTGCCCTCGCGATGGGTCCAAAGCTGCTCATCCTCGATGAACCCACCGAAGGCATCCAGCCCTCGATCATCAAGGACATCGAACGCGCCATCCGCATGCTGGCCGAAACCGGCGAAATGGCGATTCTGCTGGTCGAGCAGTACTACGATTTCGCCGAATCGCTGGCTGACCAGTACCTGCTGATGGAGCGCGGCGAGTTCATCATGCGCGGCCGGGGCGAGACGATGCCACAAGATGGGGTACGAGAGGCGTTGGCGGTTTGATCACTTAAGTCACCGTCGCCAAAGTGAGTGGCGGATCAGCCAGCGATCAATCGCCACCGCTTGCTGGTCCGCTTGCCTGAAAGTTCCCCGCCCCCACAAATCTCGCCAATGGATTGAGGAAACGGGCCGGCAGATTTGTCTGCACTGAGGACTGAGTAATGGCGGCAAGGTCGACAGGGCGATTATTTGCTTCCTGTTTGGCGCGTGAATTCTTCAAGGGATGGACGATCGACACCGCCAATTAATCCAGAAATACATCGGGTACTCCCCAATGGCGCTGTTGTGGGCTTTACGGAACCATCCGTACCAGCCGGCCAAGAATCACCTCGTCATGAAACTAAACGAATAGCATGGAACACCCCGTCCAGGCGCGGGTTTCGGCGTTACGGCGATTGTCCAAGCACGCATTGCCAGCCCTATAATCAAGCGATGAGGCTTCGTAACCTTCTGCTCATCGCCGTTGTTTCCCTGACCCTCGCTGCCATCATGCTGTTCGGCATGCGAGGTAATCCGCTTTCCGACAACGCCTTGTCCAAGGCCGACAGCGCTGCATTCCGGGATACCACCCAGGGCTCGGACGCCTTGCTGCCGCTGCCGCCCATGCCGGATCTGCCCGCCGCCAAAGTCGCGCTCGGCAAGCGCCTGTTCTTCGACCCGCGCCTTTCCCATAACGACAAGATTGCCTGCGCCTCGTGCCACCAGCTGAACCGTGGCGGCAGCGACCGCCTGCCCGTATCGGTCGGCATCGACGGCAAAACCGGCAGTATCAATGCACCAACGGTCTTCAACAGCAGCCTGAATTTCGTCCAGTTCTGGGATGGGCGTGCGGCAACGCTTGAAGAGCAAGCGGCCGGCCCCGTCCATAACCCGCTGGAAATGGGCTCCAGCTGGAACGAAGTCATCCCCAAACTCAACCAGGATGAGCAATACCGCCGGGAGTTCGGGCAAATCTACCGACAGGGCATTACCGGCGATGCGATCGTCGATGCCATCGCCACCTTCGAGCGCACTCTGATCACGCCCAATAGCCGGTTCGACCGCTTCCTGCGCGGTGAAAAAGACGCGCTTGATGCGCTCGAGCAAGCCGGGCACCAACGTTTCCTTGGCTACGGCTGCGCCAGTTGCCATCAGGGAGCCGGCATTGGCGGCAACATGTTTCAGCGTTTCGGCGTCATGGACGATTACTTCAAGCGCGGCGCCGTCAAGCCGGCCGACCTTGGTCGCTTCAACGTCACCGGCCTTGAAACCGACCGCCACGTATTCAAGGTTCCCAGCCTGCGCAACGTCGCGCTGACTGCCCCCTACTTTCACGACGCCTCGGCAAAAACGCTGGAAGAAGCGGTGATCATCATGGGTCGCTTCCAGCTCGGCCGCGAACTTTCCGAGGAGGACATCAAGGCAATCACAGCCTTTCTGCAGACATTGACCGGCGAGTGGGACGGGAAAGCATTGCAATGAGCCCCGCCAAGCCCCTCTCCGCTGTATTGCCTCATGCCTCGCGGCTGGCGATTGCCCTATTTCTCGCCCTGATGGTTTCAGCACTGACCTGGCTGAATTTCCGGGCAGAAAACGTCTCCCCGGAACAGCACTTTGCCTACACCCAGCAACTGCGTGACCTGAGCGAACTCGATACGCGGGTCGACGCCCAATTGCTGGCCAACCGTCTGGAACAGGTCAGAAACTACGACGCCATTACCCGCTACACGCGCCACATCGAACTGCTCGCCAGCAAGCTTGGCGATGCCCCTGGCTTCCTGTCCGACGAGGACCGCTCGCTGATCGTCGCCGCGGCGACCGAGCTCGCCGGCACATTGGCCCGCAAGGCGAACATGGTCGATCAGTTCAAGCGCGACAACGCCGTCTTGCGCAATTCGCTCTCCTACTTCCCGATTGCCGCCTCCAGCCTGATCGATGCCCAAGGCAGGAGCCATGGCCAGCTGGGCCAGCGGGTCGGTCGATACGCCCGGGAAGTGCTCACCTTCGCCCACACCCCCAGCGCCGAAGGAGCCGGGCATGTCGAAGTCGCCAAAGGAGAGTTGCTTGGCATGGCCGTGACAGCACCGGAAAAACCCCTGGTCGACCACATCGCCCGGCACGGTGACGTAATTTTGCTCCGCCTGCAGACGCTGAACACGCTGATGCAGGAGATCGGCGGGCTGCACAGCAGTGACCAGATTGAGAAACTCGCCCGCGAATACACCGAAGGACATGCCCGCGCCCAAACGACAGCCAGCCACTACCGGACGGCGCTCTATGGGCTGGCGATCCTGCTGACCGCCTTTCTCGCCCTGCTGTTCTTCCGCCTCGACCTCGCCCGCCGCTCGCTGGCCACGGCCCACCATGAACTGGAGGCGCGCTACGCCGCGCAACTGGCGACCGAGAAGCAGCTGGTCCTGCACGCAACGGCTTTTCACAGCGCGCACGATGGCATCACGCTGACCGATGCCAGCGGCAACATACTCGATGTCAATCCGGCATTTTCGCGCATTACCGGCTGGGAACGCAGCGAAGTGATCGGCCACAACCCGCGGGTACTGAAATCGGGGCGCCACGACCGCGAGTTCTACGAGGCGATGTGGAAAAGCATCAACGAGACCGACAGCTGGCGTGGCGAAATCTGGAACCGCAACAAGTACGGCGAAATCTATCCCGAGCTGCTGTCGATCTCGGCCGTGCGTGACAGCGCCGGTACGCTGACCAATTATGTCGCCGTCTTCTCCGACATTGGCCGCCTGAAAGCGCAGGAAAAGCAGCTGACGCAGATGGCGTACTACGATTCGCTGACCGATCTGCCCAACCGGACCCTGCTCGCCGACCGCCTTATCCAGGGCATCGCCCAGACGACGCGATCCGGCTCGCTGATGGCCATCTGCTATCTCGATCTCGACGGTTTCAAGCCGATCAACGACACCTGGGGCCACAGCGCCGGCGACAGGGTGCTGATCGAAATCGCCAACCGCTTGCGCCAGATCATGCGCGGTGGCGATACCGTCGCCCGTCTGGGCGGCGACGAATTTGTCCTGCTCCTGCTCGGCTTTACCGACCAGAGCGAATGCGAGGAAGCGATCAAGCGCCTGCTCAGGGAGATCGCCCTGCCACTCGCCGTGTTACCCGAACCGGTCAGCATTTCCGCCAGCGTCGGCGTAACCTACTTCCCGCTCGACAACGAAGATCCGGACACCCTGTTGCGCCACGCCGACCAGGCCATGTACCGCGCCAAGCAGGCCGGCAAGAACTGCCATCTGGTATTCGACGCAGAGCAGGACCGCCACACGCGTAGCCGCCACGATCACGTCAACCGCATCCGGCAGGCGCTGGAAAACCAGGAATTCGTCCTCTACTACCAGCCCAAGGTCAATATGCGACAGGGCAAGGTCATTGGTGCCGAAGCGCTGATCCGCTGGCGCCACCCGGAACGTGGCGTCGTCGCCCCGAGCGAATTCCTGCCCCTGATCAACGACGATGAGCTGGTCAAACTGATTGGCGACTGGGTCATTGAAGCAGTCCTGGCACAGATGGAAATCTGGAAGGCCGCCGGTCTGGAACTGCCGATCAGCGTCAATGTGGCTGGCAAACAACTGCAGGCCCCAGAATTCGTCGAAAAACTGAAAGCGGCCCTGTTCGTACACCCGGACGTGGCCCATCTGCTGGAAATGGAAATTCTCGAAACCACGGCCCTCGAGGATGTCGCCAAAACATCGCGCGTCATCGAAGAATGCCGTTCGCTGGGTGTGCGCTTCTCGCTCGACGATTTCGGCACCGGTTATTCCTCGCTGACCTATCTCAAGCGGCTGCCGGCCGAAACCATCAAGATCGACCAGAGCTTCGTCCGCGAGATTCTCAGCGATTACAACAATCTGGTCATCGTTCAGGGTGTCATCAGTCTGGCGGGTGCCTTCCAGCGCCAGATCATCGCCGAAGGCGTAGAAACCATCGAACATGGCCGCCTCTTGCTCCAGCTCAACTGCGACCAGGCGCAGGGCTACGGCATCTCCAAGCCCATGCCGGCCGAATCGATCGCCAACTGGGTCCGCCAATGGCAACCCGACCCAAGTTGGGAAGCCATCAGCCATTTGTATTGGGACACCAACGATTACCCGATGCTGATTGCCGAAATTCAGCTGCGCAACTGGGTCAGCCAGATCACGTACGCCTCGAATGAAGGGCAACCTGTCTCCAGCCAGCACCTGAAAAACGTCACCGAATGCGCTTTCGGGCACTGGTATCGCAGCGAGGACCGGCATCGCTATAAAAAATACCCGGTGTTTGCCAGGATCGATACCCCGCACCGTCGCCTGCACGATCTCGCCAACCAGATGGATCAACTATGGCGCGCCGGCAAGCAGGACGAATCCCGCGCCCTGATCCCCGACCTACTTGCCACCCGCGACGAAGCACTGGCCCTGCTCCAGCAACTGCAACGGCTAGTCGGAATCACCCGGCACTAGGCCGACTGCGTTCCGATGGACTGGCCCACCATCGGCCACGCCTTGGCCATGGGCCCGAAACTGCTGATCCTCGACGGGCCCGCCGATGGCAGCCAGCCCTCGATTACAAGGACATCGAAGGCAAAAAAAGCAATACAAAACCGATTAGCGCTCTGGTCTGACGAGGTTGAGCGCTGTGACATGCATGCCAACCATGTGATACGGCTCCGGTTGCTCAGAACCACAGCTACCAGCCCCACAGGTCCGCTTGTCAGAGAATTTCCAGCCCCCATCAAGCTCATCAATGAATTGAGCCTTCACCAGCTCTTGAGTTTGTTCATATCGTCGCCAAAGATCACGACGGTTGCTGGTCGATGCGGCTATTAGCAGTGCACGCATACCCTCAGCCTGTTGCCACCAATACTTGCCACGATCAATTGAGCCGTCAGGGTAGGCTCGGTTGAATACGCCACCTTCGATTTCATCGTAACCAGCTTTTATCGCGTATTTCAGCAATCTTTCTGCCACTTCGCCATACAGCGCAGGTAGCCCTCGTCGCTCCGAGGTGGCAAGCAGATGGCTCCATTCGAATTGATGGCCCAGATCGATGTAACCGCCTTTTTCCTTGGTGGTAAGCGGCTTCCAGTGCTCGTCATACCACTCAGGAATGTTGGCTCCACCATCAGGTTGGCCCTCAAGCAATTTATAAATCACGAAATTTCCAACACTTTGCGCACCAGCTATTGCTCGTGCATCACCTGTTGCATCTATGAGTGCAAGCAGGGCTTCATACATGTGCATGACAGGATTTTGATTCCGCAAACTACTAGAGGGGCCAAAGTCACGAGGGGCCTCGGGCCGAAATCCGCCATCGGAATCCCGCAGGTGCCTGTTGATGTCGCTCCACGCGGTTAACGCGGCAGCGCGGAATTTTTCCTCCTTGGTCACACGAGCAACGTGTGACAGAGCGAAAAGTGCAAAAGCATGACCATAGGTATTCTTGCTCTCGCTGAGGACCTTCCCATCAGCGGCAACACTCGAAAAAAATCCTCCGTATTGAGGATCGTAGAATCGATCGAGCAAAAACTCCGTGCCTCGTCTGGCTGCTTCCAGATAGCGCTTGTCGCCAGTGGTTTCGTATCCAATGATCATCGTAAAAAGCAGGCGACTATGAGTAGTCAGATCGCCCCCTTGAGCAGGCATGGCTTTCCACTGACGATCAAATCGGCTCAACAGAAGACCGGATGGAGTTGGGGCTACGGCTAACCAACGAGCCAAATGGGCATCGAGATCCTGTTTGTGCCATTTAGCGACGATGAATTGACTGTTGCTTGCTGGGCTCTCACATCCGCCCAGAAAAAAGGAAGTAGCCAACAAGCCGCATAAATAGAACAGACAGGCAAAGATTGAAATAAAGGGGAGCTTTCTCTTATTGTCCATGAGCTTATGCTTTTTGAGATTCCACTACGTTGGATTTACTACTGCCCCGAGATTGGCCTCCGGAAGAATAGCATTTGTCATCACGTTTCATTTTGTCGCAAAAGGCCGAAATCCGGCTAAACAGGGTCTGCGCATTCCTGCGTATTCCCCGCCACCCTTGCTTTCCCGGATAATCCCGCCATGACCTCGCGCCTTCCCGTATCGCAGCCGGAGCATTCGCCGAGCTGGCATGCCGAGTTGCATCTTGGCTTCGCCCGCCAGGGCGAACGCACGGTGCTGCGCGAAAACCGGCATCGCGGGCCGCTGCGTGTGCAGAAGGCGCTGTATCCGGAGGGCGATGCAGTTTGTCAGGCCATTCTGCTGCACCCGCCATCGGGCATTGCCGGCGGCGATCATCTGGCGATTTCGGCCGGGGTTGGCGCCGGAGCGCATGCCCAACTGACGACGCCGGGAGCCGGCAAGTGGTATCGCAGCGGCGGTGCCGAGGCTTCGCAGTCCGTCGTATTTACAGTGGCCGAGGGCGCCATGCTGGAATGGCTGCCGCAGGAAACCATTGTTTTCGACGGTGCCCGGGCGCGCATGGAAACCCGTGTTTCATTGGCAGCCGATAGCCGATATATCGGCTGGGACATTCTGTGCCTCGGCCGCGCGGCGGCTGGCGAGCGTTTTGACAATGGTCGTTTCGATCTGCTTTTCCGGGTTGACCGCGCCAATGCGCCGATCTGGATCGAACGCGGCGGTTTCGATGGCAACGACGCCATGTTGAGCAGCCCGGCCGGCTGGGCTGGCGCCACGGTGTGCGGCACCTTGCTGTGCGCTTTTCCCGAATTGCCGCAGCAGGCAGCGGCCCTGCTCGAAGCCTGCCGCAAAATCCTACCAGCCGATGGCGCCAATCATGGCCTTTCTGCCCTGCCCGGCATGCTCGTCGCCCGCTATCTCGGTGACAGCGGCGAGGCCGCCCGGTTGTGGTTCGCCGAGCTGTGGGCCATCCTGCGTCCGGCCTGCTGCGGTCGACCGGCTGTTATCCCCCGAATCTGGAATACCTGAGGAGTCTTTATGGAACTGACACCCCGCGAGAAAGACAAGTTGCTGATCTTCACCGCCGGCCTGCTCGCCGAACGGCGCCAGGCCAAGGGCCTGAAGCTGAACTACCCGGAAGCCGTGGCCCTGATCACCTGCGCCATCATGGAAGGCGCCCGCGAAGGCAAGACGGTGGCCGAACTGATGCACGCCGGGACGCAGGTCCTGAGCCGCGCTGATGTGATGGACGGCATTGCCGAGCTGATCCCGGAGATTCAGGTCGAGGCGACCTTTCCGGATGGCACCAAGCTGGTCACGGTCCATAACCCCATCGTTTGAGGAGCTGACATGATCCCCGGAGAACTCCTCGCCGAACCCGGCGAACTCGAACTGAACGCCGGCCGGCCGACGATCACGCTGGTCGTCGCCAATACCGGCGACCGGCCGATCCAGGTCGGCTCGCACTACCATTTTTACGAAACCAACGCCGGCCTGAGCTTTGACCGTGAGGCCGCCCGCGGCTTCCGTCTCGACATTGCCGCCGGCACCGCCGTGCGCTTCGAGCCGGGCCAGACGCGCACCGTGCAACTGGTCGCGCTGGCCGGCGACCGCAAGGTTTATGGTTTCCGTGGCCTGGTTCAAGGGGGGCTGGCATGAGCTACCGAGCAGGGGCCCCTTTGGGGATGCGAGTACGGCGAATGACAGCCGCAGCCGACAGATCGGCGTGTGAATCCATGAATACGGTTACGGAGGCTGCTTGATGAGCACAAAAATTTCCCGTCAGGCCTATGCCGAAATGTTCGGTCCCACAACCGGCGACCGTCTCCGGTTAGCAGATACCGACCTCATCATCGAGGTCGAAAAGGACCACACGATCTACGGCGAGGAAGTGAAGTTCGGCGGCGGCAAGGTCATCCGTGACGGCATGGGCCAGAGCCAGCGCGTGTCGGCGGAAACGGTCGATACCGTCATCACCAACGCGCTGATCGTCGATGCCGTCACCGGCATCGTCAAGGCCGACATCGGTCTCAAGGACGGCCGCATCGCCGCCATCGGCAAGGCCGGCAACCCGGATATCCAGCCGGGCGTCACCATCGTCATTGGCCCCGGCACCGAAGTCATCGCCGGCGAAGGCATGATCGTCACGGCCGGCGGCATCGACAGCCACATCCATTTCATCTGTCCGCAGCAGATCGACGAAGCCTTGTATTCGGGCGTGACGACGATGATCGGTGGCGGCACCGGGCCGGCCACCGGCACTTTCGCCACGACCTGCACGCCGGGGCCGTGGCACATCCACCGGATGCTCGAAGCGGCCGATGCCTTCCCGATGAACCTCGGCTTTCTCGGCAAGGGCAACGCCAGCCTGCCGGAAGCGCTGCGCGAGCAGGTCGAAGCCGGCGCCATGGGGCTCAAGCTGCACGAGGACTGGGGCACAACGCCGGCCGCCATCGACTGCTGCCTGACGGTGGCCGACGAGATGGACGTCCAGGTCGCCATCCACTCCGACACGCTCAACGAATCCGGCTTCGTCGAAGCGACGCTGGGCGCCTTCAAGGGCCGCACCATCCACACCTTCCATACCGAAGGCGCCGGCGGCGGCCACGCGCCGGACATCATCAAGGCGGCTGGCCTGCCCAATGTGTTGCCCAGTTCGACCAACCCGACAATGCCCTACACGGTGAATACCATCGACGAGCATCTCGACATGCTGATGGTCTGCCACCACCTCGACCCGAGCATCGCCGAGGACATCGCCTTTGCCGAAAGCCGCATCCGCCGCGAGACCATCGCCGCCGAAGACATCCTGCACGACCTCGGTGCCTTCTCGATGATGTCCTCTGACTCGCAGGCCATGGGCCGCGTCGGCGAAGTCATCATCCGCACCTGGCAGGCGGCGCACAAGATGAAGCTGCAACGTGGCGCGCTGCCGGAAGACAACGCCCGCAACGACAACTTCCGCGTCAAACGCTACATCGCCAAATACACCATCAACCCGGCGCTGACCCACGGCATCGCCCACACCGTCGGCTCCATCGAAGTCGGCAAGCTCGCCGATCTGGTGCTGTGGAAGCCGGCCTTCTTCGGCGTCAAGCCGTCGCTGATTCTGAAAGGCGGCATGATCGCCGCCGCCGCCATGGGCGATCCCAACGCCTCGATCCCGACGCCGCAGCCGGTGCATTACCGGCCGATGTTCGGCAGCTTTGGCAAGGCGCTGACGACGTCGGTGACCTTCGTTTCGCAGGCGGCGCTCAAGAACCCGGCCGTCGCCGCGCTCGGCTTGAGCAAGCCGCTGATCGCCGTCTCCGGCACGCGCATGCTCAAGAAGTCGGACATGGTGCACAACGGCGCTACGCCGGAAATCACTGTCGATCCCGAAACTTACGTCGTGAAGGCTGACGGTGTGCATCTGGTCTGCGAACCGGCGACCGAACTGCCGCTGGCGCAGCGGTACTTCCTGTTCTGAGGGCTTATGAAGTATACGAACCCAAACCCCTCCCTAACCCTCCCCTTGTCAGGGGAGGGAACAAGGCTTCAGCACACGCCGACCGACCCCCCCCCTGAAAAGGGGGGGCTAGGGGGGGTTAGCGCAGTTCGCCTAATCCTCAACCAACGCACCCAACTGCCCGCCACCGACTCCGTCGCCCTCGCCTACGACGAGCGCAAACGCAGCCGCCTGAAGGTCACACTCGCTTCGGGCGCCGAAGCCGGCATCTTCCTCGAGCGTGGCGATCACCTGCACGGCGGCGACAAGCTGGCGGCGGAAGATGGCAGCGCCGTCGTCGAAATTCTTGCCGCGCCGGAAAAGCTGATCGAAGCCGTCGCCAACAGCCCGTCGCTCTTTGCCCGCGCCGCCTACCACCTCGGCAACCGCCACGTGCCAGTGCAGATCCTGCCCACCGAAAACGGCGGCAAGCTGCGCTTCCAGACTGACCACGTGCTGGCCGAGATGGTACGTGGCCTCGGCTGTACTGTCTGCGACACGGAAGCCCCGTTCCAGCCGGAATCCGGCGCCTATGGCGGCGGTCATCATCATGGTGATGCCGAACCTGCGCCCGATCTGCACAACCCCGGTCACGGCCCGCATCGCTCGGTGCCAAAAATCCACCAGTTCAAGCCGCGCTAAACGGGGAATTTGCCGATATGCCCTACGTCAACGTTCAAATTACCAAGGGTGCCACCCGGGCACAAAAGGCAGAAATCGTTCGTGACATTACCGACTCGCTGGCCCGTGTACTGGGCAAGAAGCCGGAGCACACGCACATCGTCATTCAGGAAATCGCCGAGGAGGACTGGGGCTTCGCCGGGCTGCTCACTGACGACTGGAAAAAGCAGCAAGCGACCGGATGAATCCAGCCTCGTCAATGCTCCAACTCGCCCGCCTGCTGCAACTGGCCAGCCCGGCCCTGCCGGTCGGCGCCTACACCTATTCGCAGGGACTGGAGTGGGCAGTCGAATCAGGCGTCATCCGCGACGAGGCGGGTGCCGGCCGCTGGATTGCCGACCTGATGCAACACGGCATTGGCTGTTACGAGGCGCCAATGGTTGTCGCACTGATGACAGCTTGGTCGGCCGGCGATGTCAGCGAGATCGAATGCCTCAACGCCGAATTCCTGGCCAGCCGCGAGTCAGCCGAACTGCGTGCTGAAACCGTCCAGATGGGCTTTTCCATGCGCCGCTTGCTGCACGATCTGCGCGATGACGGCCTTGACGGAGTCGCCGCTCTGGTCGAAACCCTGCCCGAAGTTGCCTTTCCAACCGTCTGGTCCGGCATCGCAGCGGCCTGGCAGATCGAGCCGGAAGCAGCGCTTACCGCCTACCTGTGGTCCTGGGCCGAAAACCAGGTAATGGCTGCCCTGAAAGCGGTGCCCCTTGGGCAGGCCTCCGGGCAACGCCTGCTGGCCGAACTTGGCAGCCAGATTCCTGCCGCTGCGGCAAATGCCAGAACATTGCCAAAAGCCCGCTGGTCCAACTTCACGCCGGCTTTCGCGATTGCTTGCGCCCGGCATGAGACACAGTATTCAAGGTTATTTCGGTCTTGAGATGGAAGGCGAAAACCTAACCCCCCCTAGCCCCCCCTTTTCAGGGGGGAAACCTGCAGCTCCCTCCCCTGAAAAGGGGAGGGTCGGGGAGGGGTTGGGTTATCTGCCCTACGAAAAATGCCTGACCACCTTCGCCCGCGCCAACCGAAAAGCCCCTACCCCCGCCGAAAACCTGCTGTGGCAGAAAGTCCTGCGTAACCGCCAGTTTCACGGCCACAAATTTCTGCGCCAGAAGCCCATCGGCCCCTACGTCGTGGACTTCTACTGTGCCGAACTGAAGCTGGTCATCGAAATTGACGGCGACAGCCACGCCGAGCAGGCTGGCTACGACGAACAACGCACCGCATATCTCAACAACATCGGCCTGCTCGTCCTGCGCTACACCAACCGCGACATCCTGAACAATCTCCCCGGTGTCTACGAACAACTGCAAATCCAACTGGAAACACTCAACGCATGAGCAAACAAGCCTTACGCGTCGGCATCGGCGGCCCCGTCGGTTCCGGCAAGACCGCCCTCACCCTCGCCCTCTGCCAGTCCTTGCGCGAGCAGATCGACATGGCCGTCGTCACCAATGACATCTACACCGCCGAGGATGCCAAGTTCCTGGTCAATCACTCGGCGCTGGCCCCGGAGCGCATCATCGGCGTCGAAACCGGCGGTTGCCCGCACACGGCCATCCGCGAAGATGCCTCGATCAATCTCGAGGCCATCGACCGCCTGCAACGCGCCTTTCCCGATGTCGAGTTGATCCTTGTCGAGTCCGGTGGCGACAACCTGGCCGCTACTTTTTCGCCAGAGCTCTCCGATCTGACGATCTATGTAATCGACGTGGCGGCCGGCGAGAAGATTCCGCGCAAAGGTGGGCCGGGCATTACCAAGTCCGACCTGCTGGTCATCAACAAGATCGATCTGGCACCAATGGTCGGCGCCTCGCTCGAGGTCATGGCGCACGACGCCAAGGTTCAGCGTGGCGAGCGGCCTTTTGTCTTTACCAATCTGAAGACCGGCCAGGGCCTCGAGACCATCATCGAATTCATCCGCGAGAAAGGGATGCTCTAGGCTGTCGCATCAGTTTCAGACACTCCAGCGACGCCGCGAGATCCAGGGCGCTGAAGTCGTCGAAATTCTTCAGGTTCGGATTCGCCCCCTTTTCCAGCAGCAGCTTGACCAGATCAGGCTTGCTGTTGGACGAGACGTACATCAGGCAACTGGCGCCATTGCCATTTTGCTGGTCGATGTTGATACCGGCCTCGATCAGGCGCTCGATCACTGCATGGCTGCCGCTGTAGCAGGCCAGCCACAGGGCGTTGCAGCCATCGGCATTGACCACGTCGAGATCAACGCCCAGCGCCAGCAATTCTTCAACAATATCGAGCCGGCCCAGCTTGGCCGCCCGCATCAGCGGCGTAAAACGGCCATCGGCCTGCAAGGCATTGATGTTGTCGGCGGGGAAGCGATACTCGGCAAGAAAGGTGACCAGTTGGGGGCTCATGGGTTTTCCTTTTGGCGTTGGGGATAAGGCGGCCCGGTTTCGATACGTTCATCGGTAATCGGCGTGCCAACGGTGAAGTGATAGACACTCTGATAGCGCTGCCCGGTCAGGCCGATCAATTGATGTACCGGGTCGTCGAAGAAGCAGCCAATGCCGGTACCGCGCACGCCGGCCGCTTCGGCTTCAAGATAGAGCACCTGACCGACCAGACCTGCTTCGCGCAACAGTTCGCGATAGCCGTGGCCACCGGTCGTAGACGCCTCGAATTCGCCGAGCATGCCGAGCGAAAAGGCGCTGGTCGAGGCGATGTCCTGATGGCAGGACAGGGAACGGGCCAGGCGCTGCATTTCCTGCAGACCCATTTCGGCCAGCTGGATCAGCCCAAGGTGCGCCGGGCAATCGCTGTCGAACTCGGCCACCGGGCGACGTGCGGCAAAACGCTGGTCGGCCGGCGCCAGCGCGGCAGGAAGTTCGCTGCCTGCATGCGGCGTTCGCGGCAACAGATAGAGGCCGCTCGCCAAACCTTCGACGCGCAGCACGAAAAGCAGCAGGTGGATGTGGGGAGCGCCTGGGTAAGCCAGCCAGGGCAACTGCGGCCGGGGCAGTACGGCGTCGAGCATGCGAAAGAAGGCTGCTTTGGAGAGGCTGTAGCGTGGATCGAAACGCTGGCCGCTGCGGCGCTGACGGATGATTTGTGCGGCACCAGCCGGTGTCGGCTGTGGAACGAGCGGCGGCAATTTGGCGAAGGCCAAGTCTTTCAGGATGTAGCCCGCCTCGTCGCGGCTGGCGGCGGCCACCTGATCGATCGCCGGCCAGCGGTAGCCGGGCGATCGATCGATGCGACTGGGTTTTCCTTGCCAGTCGGCAGTCTCCAGCCACTCGCCCAACGCGTCCGGCGCGGGCGGCAGGCTCAGGCCGGGTGCGCGGATGGCGAGCAGGATTTCCGGCTCTTCCGTTTCGGTGAAGGCGTAGCGTGATGGCGGAAAATCCTCCGCCCTGTCCAACCCCAGGCAGTGACCCAGCAATTCGGACTTGATGGCCAGCGGCACGACTTCCCAGCCGAGCAGCGCGGCGGCGTAGGCCAGCGCCCCGATGGCGTGACCGATATCGAGCTGGCAGTAGCGAAAGGCGCGTTCGCCGTATTTCCAGGCCTCGCGCCACATGATGCTGCTCAGGCCAACGGCCAGCCATGCTTCGCCACTCCCCGGCCCCAGCAAGGCGCGGCCTTCGAGGGCATGATCTTCCGGGTCGTAGTGATGCAGGCCATCGCCAAGTCCCGGCAGATTGGCGCTCAGCACCCAGGCTTCGACCGGGTGAAGGTTGCCCGAGGATGGGTTGCAGCGCAGCGCCCAGCGGTTTGGCCCCCAGCTTTTCCAGGCAGACAGCCCGAAGGAGAGCTCGAGCAGCGCACCGAGGCTGTCGAGATCGGGGCTGACCGCTATCCCGGGCTTGTCGGGAATTTCACCGTAGCAACGTTCATAGCGGTCGGCAGCCAGGGGCAGTTCGAAGACCGGCGCGCCCGAATAGTGGCGAAAAGCGGCGGGCTGGGCATCCCAGTCGAGCTGGCCGGGGCCTTCGGCGTAGGCCTCGAAACGATGCTTGGTGCGGGCGTGATAGGCACGGACAATGTCTTGCGAAGGATCAGGCACGTTTTCGGGCTTTCCGGACAAAGGGTTCAACAGCAGGCGGCGACCCGGAAATCCGCAATCCCGACCTTCCCGTCTTCTTCATAGACAGTCACGGCGCGCAGTTGTTCGCCTTCGCACATGGCGCTGACGGAAGCACCGGTTTCCGGCCGATAGACGATGCCGTGCATGGAACAACGGAGATAGCGCCCGGTATGGTCGAAAACATCCAACTCCTCGCAATCCAGCCGGCGCGGCATATGCACGCAACGGTTGAGGTAGGCGTAGACCGTCCCGTCGAAGCGCAGGAGAAGGCATTCCTCCTCCCGCCCCTCGAAAAGCAGCGTCAGCTTGCGATACTGGCCATTCAGGAGTTCCGCGCTAGCGCAGACAGCAAACTTGGGCGGCACGCGATCCAAGACATTCACCGCTGCTTCAGGCAACCCGCCAACGCCGAATCCATGGTGGCGAGATGGGTGGCAAACCACTCCGGCAAGGCCCGGACGTAATTGCGCGCCATCCCCAGTCGGCCGGCGGCCACCCCGCGGGAAAAGTGGGCCAACTCACCCAGAACCCGCAGATGCTCGCTATTGTGCTCGCCAATCGCCGGGAAACGGCAAGCCTTCATCAGCTTGCCTTCGTGCTCGAAATGCTGGCGCGTATGCTCGTGCAGGCGGACGAAAAGCGCCGGAAATTCCTCGTCGGAAGCAACGAGCAAGGCATACGCCAGCTCGACGAACTCCCGGTGGGTGCCATCCATTTCCGGCACCCCCAAGGCATGGCGGGTTTCATCCCAAACCATCAAATCGCCCCGTGCGTTTCGCGCTTGGCGTTATTGGTGGTTTTCAGCGCTTCCTCGACGCTGTTTTCGGCGAGCTTGAACTTGTAGCTCTTCAGCGCGTTGTACACCGTGGTCACCTTGTCGGCAGCGCTCAGGCCCTTGAAGTCGCCCTTGTCCAGAGCAACCAGATCGGCCAGTTCGTTCCAGACCATGCCCTGGACCAGTGGAATGAAGGCAACCGTCGCGCCATTGGCCGTCGTCACGAAACCCTTGGGAATGTTGACCGTGAAGAAGACAGCGATCGTCGCTGCGTTGAACTCGGCACCGAACTTTTCGAGCACGAACGGGAACTGCTGCAACTCGTCCAGGGAGCCGGAAATCAGCTTCAGGCCAGCGCCATCACCAAGCAGGACAGCCTGCTTGAGCACTTCCGTCGGTGGCTTGCGGCGACCATTGGCATCGGCCACTTCGCCTTCCTGCAGGATCAGCTCGCCGCGATAGGCGACGAGACCGGCTTCGCTGGCGGCTTCCTTGAAATTGGCGTTGAAGAAGAGGGATTCGTAACGATCAAGCGACATGTTTCTTCCTTGGTGGATTGAATGAGTTAGGCTGCCTCACGCAGCAATCGCAGCGCCGATCAGATCGAAGACGTCGGCTTCGATCAGTTCCAGCTTCTGCTTCTTGCAGAAGCGGCGCTCCTTGTCGGTCGGGTTCTGGATCAGCACCCAGCCGGCCGGCTCGGCGGCGGCGTAAATGATGTCGGACATCACCATGCGCTCGGTATCGCGGTTCAGGCGCAGACCCATCAGCAGGTATTGCTTGCCCTTGCGCAGCTCCTTGACCTCCGGGGGGATCGAGAAACCACCCATCAGTTCGGTAATGAAGTCGACGTAATCGGCATCGGAAGCGATGTAGTTGGCTTCCGGCTTCGGGGTGCCCATCGGCTTGTAGAGAATGGGCAGGGCGGGATTGATGACTTCGCTCTTCTTGTAGGCGACGCCATCCCAGAAATACAGCTTGTAGCGGAAATCCGTACCGCCAAGGCGGGCGATGCCGACAATCAGGTTGTGCGGCACATCGGCGTAGGAATCCTGCAACTGCGTATCGCGGTTGATGTCGATGACGTAGTGCGGCGCGATGGCCTTGATCCAGTCATGCACGGCACCACGCGTCCAGACGGTTTCGCCATAGGTGCGATTGAGGAACTTGGTCACGGCACTGCGGCCGCGCTTCAGTTCGACATTCATCGCGGCACGCGGGAACTCGTACATCAGCTTGGCAGCCATCGGCTTGCCATCGTTCATCGCGTAGATCAGGGAATCGCTGTCGGCGGGAATCGGTGCGCCGGTTGCCGCATTTTTGACATCAGCCAGCACACCGGGGCCAAGGTAGGGAACGATGCTGCCGTCCTTGAGGCCGGCCAGCAGTTTTTCACGCAGTTCTGGGGTCATTTTGTTTGCTCTGAAAGGGATACGCCCTATCACAGCAAATTCCACGCCCGACAGCGATGTACGCAGTGGTGCGGGTTTTCAGGCGCACTACTTTGGGATTGTTGGGTTTGCGACATAACCTGGCCGCCGCAAAAAACTTTGATCGATTGCGCTGGTGCAGCTGACAAGCAAACTACTTAAAATACGCGGCAATGAAATTCGCCCTGATATCCCTCTCACGCATCTGCCGCCCGATCGCGCTTGCCGCTCTGGCGGGCCTGTTGCTGAGCGGCTGCGGCACCACCAAAGGGCCTCGCTCGTATCAATCCGAGACCTTCCCAAGCGAGACGCCATTTCAGTATTACAGCAGTCGGGAACCTGACGCCGCCTGTGAAATAGCCAAGCGTGCCCTGCTCAGCCAAGGCTATCAAATCGATGACGTGAAACCACGGAGCATTCGTGGCGAGAAATATTTCAGACCCAAGCCCGATGAAGCCAACACCCTGACCATTACGCTGGTCTGCCTTCCCAGCAGCCTGGGCACTGTCATTTACGCCAACGCCCTTGAAACCCAGTACGAAATGAAATCCAAGGGGACCAACGCCGGCGTTAGCGTTTCCGCGCTCGGCTCCGTCTCGCTGCCCTGGGCGATGGACAAGGACACCCTCGTCAAGGTGGGCGAAGAAACCATTACGGCCGCCGATTTCTACAAGCGGCTGTTCGAACTGATCAAGTCGCTGGACGCCTGATTCGGCGGATCGCCAGCCGCTCAGACGCTTCCCGGCTTCACAGGGTCGACAAGGTCACCTCGGCCACCCCGCCAATTACCAGAAACTCATCCTCCCCCTGCAGCACGCCGGGCATCAGCCCGCAGTGGAAGAAGATCTTGGTCAGCGGAATTTCGGCCGCAAGAATGTAATCGCCAAATTCGCAGGCACGATCGCGACTGCAAGTGAAGGAATTGAGATTGTTGAGCAGGACCACATGCTGACCCTTGCTGCGCTTCTCCAGCACTTCGTGGTCATCCATGCGGTTGACGCCGCGGTAGAGCGTGACATGCCGGGCGCCATGATGGCGGCGCGCCAGTTCGAACTGGCAGAAGGTATAGACCAGATCCAGTTGGGCCTCGATGGCATTGGTGCCATACAGTCCTTGCGCCCGCATTTCCTGATAGCGACGATAAGCGCTCCCTGACGGATCGCGTAGCGCCTCGCCATGGTAGCGCGGCGTCAGACCGAAGCGTGACTCGACCCAGCCCTTGAGCACTGCACCTTCGCGGCTGTCGGCATCGAAACTCCAGCCGCGGATCATCTTGATGTAATTGGCCTTGGCCCGACCTTTCTTGTCGCCACTGAAGCCCATCTCCTCCGGCCGCTCCAGACGGAAATGCACGGTCATGTAGTCCCGAAAGACTTCCGGCCGCGCTTCCGGCGCTGCCGCTTCGAGACGCTGAAACAGGTTGCGATGCAGTTCGGCGACGCCGTCGAGCAACAGTTCCGCCGGGTATTGCTGGAAGGTCAGGCTGCCGAGCACGACAGCCGGCAGATTGCAGCGATTGATTGGCAGGCGAGCCCCGCGCGGCAGTGTCGCATTGTCGGTTGCCCCGGTCTGAGGCCTGTGGCTGCCTTGCAAAGAGTCAGATTGGAGACTGTCGTCTCCTGAAGCCAGTTTTATCTCGCTTGGGCTCGACACATTGTCGTCACCCCTACAAAGCGTAGGGGAATTGTCGGATGTGCTCACCCCGACTACCACCGGCTCATTTTCTATTTTCATTGAATAATCAATCGATTACGGTCTGCCAGTCGACCTGGCACGCTACATGCAGAAGGTGAGGTGCGACTCTCAAAGATTCCTTCGCAAATCGACTGACAGACTAAGGAGATTACACCATGGCTAAACTGCGTCAATGCGCCATCTACGGCAAAGGCGGCATCGGCAAGTCGACCACCACCCAGAATCTGGTGGCGGCACTCGCTGAATCCGGCAAGAAAGTAATGATTGTTGGCTGCGATCCTAAAGCCGACTCAACCCGCCTGATCCTGCATAGCAAGGCTCAGACCACCGTTATGCACCTGGCTGCTGAAGCCGGCTCGGTGGAAGATCTCGAACTGGAAGACGTCCTTTCCGTCGGTTTCGGCGGCATCAAGTGCGTTGAATCCGGTGGCCCGGAACCCGGCGTCGGCTGTGCCGGCCGCGGCGTCATCACCGCCATCAACTTCCTTGAAGAAGAAGGCGCCTACGATGAAGACCTCGACTTCGTTTTCTACGACGTTCTGGGTGACGTGGTCTGCGGTGGCTTCGCCATGCCGATCCGTGAAAACAAGGCTCAGGAAATCTACATCGTCTGTTCCGGCGAAATGATGGCCATGTACGCTGCCAACAACATCTCCAAGGGTATCGTGAAGTACGCGAACTCCGGCGGTGTCCGTCTGGCTGGCCTGATCTGCAACTCGCGTAACACCGACCGCGAAGACGAACTGATCATGGCTCTGGCTTCCCGCCTCGGCACCACCATGATCCACTTCGTGCCGCGTGACAACGCTGTTCAGCACGCTGAAATCCGCCGCATGACCATGGTCGAATACGATCCGAAGCACAAGCAGGCTGACGAATATCGCCAGCTCGCCTCCAAGATCGTCAACAACACCAACTTCGTCATCCCGACCCCGATCGAGATGGAAGAGCTGGAAGACCTGCTGATGGAATTCGGCATCATGGAAGCCGAAGACGAGTCCATCGTCGGCAAGACCGCCGCCGATCTGGCTGCCTAATAGCGACACCCCACCCTCTCCCGCGCTGCCGCGCACCCCTCTCCCGCCTGCGGGAGAGGGGCTGGGGGAGAGGGAATTTCAACCAGTACGTCGGCCACAGATTGGTGGCGGCGTCAGGAGGAAAACATGACGACTCTGTCTCGCGAAGAAACCGAAGCCCTCATTGCCGAGGTGCTTGAGGTTTATCCGGAAAAAGCCCAGAAGGACCGCGCCAAGCATCTGGCGGTCAACGATCAAACTGTTGAACAATCCAAGAAGTGCATCACTTCCAACCGCAAGTCCCTGCCGGGCGTCATGACCATTCGTGGTTGTGCCTACGCTGGCTCCAAGGGTGTGGTCTGGGGTCCGATCAAGGACATGATCCACATCTCGCACGGCCCTGTCGGCTGCGGTCAGTACTCCCGCGCCGGTCGCCGTAACTACTACGTCGGCACCACCGGTGTCGATACCTTCGGCACGATGAATTTCACCTCCGACTTCCAGGAGAAGGACATCGTCTTCGGCGGCGACAAGAAGCTCGCCAAGCTGATCGACGAAGTCGAACTGCTCTTCCCGCTGCACAAGGGTATCTCGGTCCAGTCCGAATGCCCGATCGGCCTGATCGGTGACGACATCGAGTCCGTCTCCAAGAAAGGCGCTGCCGTCATCGGCAAGCCGGTTGTCCCGGTTCGCTGCGAAGGCTTCCGCGGTGTTTCCCAGTCCCTCGGCCACCACATCGCCAATGACGCGATCCGTGACTGGGTGCTCGACAAGCGCGACGGTGCTGCTTTCGAATCGACCCCCTACGACGTCGCCATCATCGGTGACTACAACATCGGTGGCGACGCCTGGGCAACCCGTATTCTTCTCGAAGAGATGGGCCTGCGCGTCGTGGCTCAGTGGTCCGGCGACGGCACCATTGCCGAAATGATGAACACGCCGAAGGTCAAGCTGAACCTGCTGCACTGCTACCGTTCGATGAACTACATCTCCCGTCACATGGAAGAGAAGTACGGCATTCCTTACCTGGAATACAACTTCTTCGGCCCGACGAAGATCATCGAATCCTGCCGCAAGATCGCTGCCTTCTTCGACGACACCGTCAAGGCCAAGACCGAAGCCGTCATCGCCCGCTACCAGCCGATGATGGACGAGATCATCGCCAAGTACAAACCGCGTCTGCAGGGCAAGAAAGTCATGCTCTACGTCGGCGGCCTGCGTCCGCGTCACGTCATCGGCGCCTACGAAGACCTCGGCATGGAAGTCATCGGTACCGGCTACGAATTCGGCCACAACGACGACTACGACCGTACGATCAAGGAAATGGGTGATGCCACCCTGCTCTACGACGACGTCACCGGTTTCGAACTGGAAGAGTTCGTCAAGCGCCTGAAGCCCGACATGGTCGGCTCCGGCATCAAGGAAAAGTACATCTTCCAGAAGATGGGTATTCCTCTCCGCCAGATGCACTCCTGGGATTACTCGGGCCCGTATCACGGTTACGACGGTTTCGCGATCTTCGCCCGTGACATGGACATCGCCCTGTCCAACCCGACCTTCAAGAACCTTGTTCCGCCATGGAAGAAGGTTGCTGCTGAAGAAGTCAAGAAGGCTGCCTGAGTTTCAGGAATTGGGCAAAAGCGCGGCGGTGGTTGATTGCGGACTTCGTGTCCTTCATCCACCCCGCAGCTTGAACCCCTGATCATCAACCTTTCGCCTGGCGCCGCAGATGAGCGGACCGGGCAAGGAGATAGCAATGCAAACCGCTGACAACATCAAGCCGTGCTACCCGCTGTTCCGCGACGACGACTACAAGAAGAACCTCGCTGAAAAGCGCGAACTCTTCGAAGAAGGCCACGGCCCGGAAAAAGTCTGGGAAACCTTCGTCTGGACGACGACCAAGGAATATCAGGACCTCAACTTCAAGCGCGAAGCCCTGACGGTTGACCCCGCCAAGGCCTGCCAGCCGCTCGGCGCCGTCCTCTGCGCCTCCGGCTTCCACAAGACCCTGCCCTACGTGCATGGTTCGCAAGGCTGCGTCGCCTACTTCCGCACCTACTTCAACCGTCACTTCAAGGAACCGTGCTCCTGCGTTTCCGACTCGATGACGGAAGATGCCGCCGTGTTCGGCGGGCAGAAGAACATGCATGACGGCCTGGCCAACGCCAAGGCGATCTACAAGCCGGACATGATCGCTGTTTCGACCACCTGCATGGCGGAAGTTATTGGTGATGACTTGAATGCCTTCATCAACAACTCCAAGAAGGACGGCCACATCCCCCAGGATTACCCGGTCCCCTTCGCCCACACCCCGTCTTTCGTCGGTTCGCACACCACCGGCTGGGACAACATGCTCGAAGGCATCATCCGCTCCTTCACGCTGAACTTCATGGACGGCAAGAAGGTCGGTTCGAACGGCAAGATCAACATCGTGCCGGGCTTCGAGACCTACCTCGGCAACTACCGTGTCATCAAGCGCATGCTGGGTGAGATGGATGTCGACTTCACCTACCTGTCCGATCCTTCCGAAGTCTTCGACACCCCGGCTGACGGCGAATTCCGCATGTACTCCGGCGGCACGACGATGGACGAAGTCAAGGATGCACCGAACGGTATCACCACCGTCCTGCTGCAGCCGACCCAGCTGGAAAAGTCCAAGAAGTTCATCGAGAACACCTGGAACCACGACATTCCCAAGCTCAACATTCCGATGGGTGTCGAATGGACCGACGAGTTCCTGATGAAGGTCTCCGAACTGACCGGCAAGCCGATCCCGGCCTCGCTGGAACTGGAACGCGGCCGCTGCATGGACCTGGTCTCCGACAGCCACGCCTGGCTGCACGGCAAGAAGTTCGCCATCTACGGTGACCCAGACTTCGTGATGGGCGTCGTCAAGATCCTTCTGGAAGTTGGTGCCGAGCCGACCCACATCCTCGCCCACAACGGCAACAAGCGTTGGGCCAAGGCCATGGAAAAGCTCCTCGCCTCCAGCCCGTTCGGTACGCTGGGCAAGGTCTACGCCGGCAACGACCTGTGGCACATGCGCAGCCTGTGCTTCACGGACAAGCCGGACTTCCTGATCGGCAACTCCTACGGCAAGTACATCCAGCGCGACACCCGCCACCTGGGTGAAGAGTTCGAAGTACCGCTGATCCGCCTCGGCTTCCCGATCTTCGACCGCCACCACATGCACCGCGCCACGACCATGGGCTACGAAGGGATGATGTCTGTAGTGACCCAGCTGACCAACGCTGTCCTTGAGCAACTCGACAAGGAAACGATCGGCATGGGCACCACCGACTACAACTTCGATCTGGTTCGCTAACCGGTCTTCGCAATGCCCCGCTACCGGCAACGGTAGTGGGGCATACGCGCGAACCTTGGCGACAACATCATTAGGGAGCTGAAATGGCCAACATCATGATCCAGCAAGGCAGCAGCGGTGGGCTGGTGTTCTACCTTCCGAAGCGCGACCTGGAAGCGTCCATCGAATCCATCGAATTCGACACCGCAGAAAAATGGGGTGGCGAACTCAAACTGGACAACGGTGGGACGTACTACATCGATCCGATCGCCAAACCGGCTCGCCTGCCCATATCGCTGAGAGCAAAGCGCCTCGGCGCTGCCGAAGACTAAGCCCGTTGAAACCTGCCCGCCCAGCCAGCCACTGCCAGCAAAAGCGGATTTAAAGGAGAGCATCATGGCAATGAAAATCGACCCTGACATGTGCACCGCCTGTGGCGACTGCAAGCCTGTCTGCCCGACCAAATCGATCAGTTCCGGCAAGATCTTCTACAAGATCGATGCTGCCACCTGCACGGAATGCGACGGCCACAACGATTCTCCGTTGTGTGTCGACGTTTGCCCGTCCGGCTGCATCAGCCCGGCCTGATTTTGTTGCCAGCCAGCCGTGGCTTTGTCGACTTCGCCTCGCCGTGCAATAGCACTGTCGTCGGCTCGTCTTCGCGCCTCGGCCAACCGGCAACAAAATTAATTGATTGAGTCTTGAGCCGAACGCCGGCGCAGCCAAACCTGCATCGGCGTTCCACTGAAGACTTTCCCTGGAGCCCATCATGTCCGACACCCCCATCGCCTCCCGCGAAGCAGCGCTGCGCATCGCCCTTGCCGCTCGCGCCCTGAATGGTCTCGATGTCAGAGCCCTGGTTGGCGCACTCGTTGAAAAGCTCGAATCGCCGCTCACCGAGGCCAAGCTTGGCACGCTGACGGTTGAAGACCTGCGCGTCATCCTGGCCGGTGATTTCGCCGAACAGGGCTGCCATGTCGGCGTCGAAGCCGAAGCCCTCAAGGATGCCGTCCGCCTGCTTTGGGGCCAGGGTGTCGAGAATAGCGATTTCCCTGCGGTCGACGCCTATACCGATGGCGACATGCCCGGCTCGTTGCGGGTTGCCGTCGCTGCCAATCGTGGTGAGTCCCTCGACGGCCACTTTGGCTCCTGCGAGCGCTTCCTGGTCTATCAGGTCAGCACCAGTGCCATCAAGCTGGTCGCCGTCCGCACCACGGTCGAGGCCGATACCGCCGAAGACAAGAATGCTGCCCGCTCGGCACTGATCAACGATTGCCAGATCGTCTACGTCCAGTCCATCGGTGGCCCGGCGGCCGCCAAGGTCGTTCGCGCCGGCGTCCATCCGGTCAAGAAGCCCGAAGGCGGCAAGGCCCGCCAGGTGCTGGTCGAATTGCAGGGCCGTCTGGCCAGCCCTCCTCCCTGGCTGGCCCAGATCATGGGTGTGCCATCCGCCTCCCTGGCCCGCTTTGAAGAGGAACTTCAATCCGAGGAATCGGCATGATCACTCCCACCATCCTCGCCCGGGTCGGTGAAGCTACCTTGCTTGACGGCCGAGCCGCCTCGCTGCGCCAGCGATTTCCCGACCTGCACTTCACTGAATGCAGCGAAGACGATGTCTCTCCCCTTTACCACCCTGCTTTCAGCGTCGAGGGCTACGATCTCTTCCTGATTTCCGGCGCCTCCGGCCATTGCCTGGCACTGACCAACGACGCAGAAAAAGCGACCGGCATTCTGATTGCCGCCAAGGTCGATGACGAGTGAAAAAACCCTTGCCGATGCCGGCATTGGCCGACTGGGATTGTGTTCCGGCTGCAGTTACTTTCCGGACTACCTGAACAGCCGCCGCTGCACGCCAGGCGACGCCTGCATCCGCGCCCACAGCGGCCGGCAGATCGACCGCTTTCTGCGGGCGAATCCCGAGTTGGCGCAAAACTATCTCGGCGACATCTTCTGGGAGCGGCGGGCCATTGCCACCCGCTATGCGGCAATCGACACCATCTTCCCGCTCAAATCGGATCCCGACGAAGTCGTGCGCCGGGTGGTGGCCATGCGCCTGCCGGTCGATCAACTGATCTCGATGATCCACGACCAGGATCGCGAAGTCCGCCTCTCCGTCGCTGCGCGCCTGCCCGAAGCCCAGTTGATCCAGCTGATCAACGACCCGGACTACCTGATTCGCGCCACTGTCGCCCGTCGCCTACCCCACGGCCAGCTCACCAAACTGAGCAAGGATCCCGAGCGCGAGGTCCGCAAGGTCGTCGCCTCCCGCCTGCCGGCTTTTGCCCTGCACATGCTGGCCAACGATCCGGAGCCGGAAGTTCGCGCCATCGTCGCCGAGCGCGCCCTGCCCGGCCTCGCCGTCGCCCTGCTCCAGGACGAAGAGTGGTGGGTCCGCCTGGCGGCCGTCGGCAATGCACCGCTTGAATTCCTGCCGCCGCTGACCAACGACCCTGAAGTCGAAGTCCGCGACGCAGCTGTGGCCCGCCTGGCCGAAAAAAACACCGCCTGAGAACGAGGAAAGCACGATGAAAGAAACACTGGCCTGGACGGAATACTGCAAATCGCTCGCCCCCGCCATCGTCGAAACCTGTGCCAAGGTTCCGGTCAGCAGCGGCCCCGGCGCCCTCGTCAAGGCGCTTGGCGCCGCCCTGCCCGACTGGAAATTCCGTCATGCCATGAGCCGGGGTGGCTGGTATCGCCTCGGCGGCGTTCTCGACAGCAACGGCCAGCGCGTTTCCGACAACCTCGAAAGCTGGGTCGAAAACGCCCTCGATGAGCGCGATGGCGATTTTGCGCAGCTGACCGACGACTTCATCGACCAGAAGCTGTTCGCCACCCGCCTGGTCGGCCAGACGCATTACCTCGTCGCCTCGGCTGACGACAGCACCGATGGCTTCCTGCAGCTGGAGATCGAAGACCTGCAGGAAATGCGCGTCCACCAGCTCTTTGCCAATGACCCGACCACCCTCGAAGAACTGGTCGACCCGCGCGGCGGAGCTGAGCAGCCCGTGCCTGTCGGTCTGCCCTTCTACAAATTCTGCCGAATCCAGCACATCGGCGCCTTCCTCAAGCGCATGCTGGCCCAAAAGCCGGAGCCTGCCGCCATTCACCGCATGATCGATGACTGGTCGAAGAGCAGCGCCAGCAACACCAGCGCCTATTACAACCACTGGGTCATCGCCACCCGCGAACACCTCGATCGCTACCACCAGCCGGTCTTCCGCGCCCAGCCGATTGCCACAGTGGCCGGCGAGGCCCCGGAATTCGATGCCAGCACCGGCACCAGCGGACTGAAACTGAACGAAGCACTCAGCCATTTCGACCGCGAAACCGGCTACCCTATGGCCTGGTATTTCCACATGCTGACCACCAAGGCCGTCCCGCACTGGGTCGCCCAGACCGTTGTCGAAGACTCCCTGGCCGGCTTCGCCTACCTGCCCCAGCGCGACGTCGATGTCGTCCGCGGCTGGCTGCATCGGCCCTACGCGGTTTAAGAAGCGGATCGCGATTCAACACTTGTCACCCAAACCCCTCCCCAATCCTCCCCTTGTCAGGGGCGGGAGCTAATCGCGCGCGATCATGCTGTGCTCCTCCCCTGATAAGGGAGAGAAGCTACGTTGGCGATGAAAACCCAGCCGTGGGTCCGGGAGTGGTTGGGTTTAACGAACTCTCAATCCACGCACAATCAGGGTTTGCTCCTCCCCTGACAAGGGGGCGAAGCTGGGGTTTCGTGAAGCAATGCTTCACGCCAGCGCAGCCGGCTGGCTATGCAAAGCCAGCCGTGGGGGCCGGAAGGGGTTGGGTTCAACGAACTCTCAATCCACGCGCGATCAAGGTTTGCTCCTCCCCTGATAAGGGGAGGCCGGGAGGGGTTTAGATCTTTACCCCCCGGTCACCTCCCCCCTCCCCCAACGCCCGAGCCAGCAAAACCGCCACATGCACCGCATCGCGCCCAGTCCCATCCTTGATCTGATGCCGGCACGAGAAACCATCGGCCACAATCGGCGCATCATCCGGCGCCGAACGCACGGCAGGCAACAAGGCGAGCTCCCCCATTTTCATCGACGCCTCGTAATGCTCCGCTTCCAGCCCGAAGCTGCCGGACATGCCGCAACAACTGGCATCGACAATGTCGAACTCGAATTCCGGTATCCAGCCAAGCACCTTCCTGACCGACTTCATCGCGCCGAAAGCCTTCTGGTGACAATGGCCATGCACCACCGCCTTGCCGCCGGGAATCGGTTTCAAATCCAGCTTCAGCCCCTTGTTGGCCTCGCGCATCAGGAATTCCTCGAACAGGAAAGCCTGCTTGCCTACCTGGGCCACTTCCGGGCCGAGCGACAAACTATAGAACTCGTCGCGCAACGCCAGCAGGCAGGACGGCTCCAGCCCGACTATCGGTGTCCCCTCGGCCAGCACGGGAGCCAGCGCTGCCATCACCCGTTTGCCCTCCAGCTTGGCAGCCTCGACCATGCCTTGCGACAAATAGGTACGGCCACAGCACAAGGGGCGTTGCGGCTCGGCATCGTCAGCGCTCGGCCGCAGCACTTCCACCGAATAGCCACCCGCCGTGAGTACGGTAATGGCAGCCTCGGCCACTTCCGGCGTGTAGTAGTGCGTGAAGGTATCGACAAAAAGGATGACCTTGCCGCGTTGGCCAGCTTCCACAGCAGAACTGCGTTCAGCACCGGGCACCTGAGATGCCCGGCCAACGATTTCCGGAATCGGCCGCTGCGCCGAAATCCCCAGCCGGCGTTCCGCCAGCCCGGCCAGCCAGGGAACGGCATTGCGCAGACGAATCAAGCCATTCAGCGGGCCACGGTAACGGTTCAGCCATTCCGGCAGGCCACCAAACAGACGGGCGCGCAACGGCACACCGAGCTCTTCATTCCGGTGGGCCAGGTATTCGGTCTTGATCAGCGTCATATCGACCGAACTAGGGCATTCCTTCTTGCAGCCCTTGCACGACACGCAGAGATCCATCGCCGCCGCGAGATCGGGATGAATAAAAGGCTGCTCACCCAGCTCCCCATTCAACGCCGCCTTGAAAGCCTTGACCCGCGCCCCGGTCGAGTGCGCCGGGTCATGCGTGATGCGGTAGCTGGGGCACATGACGCCCTTGCCGTCCCGCTGGCACTGATGGTTGTTCATGCAGACGGCAACTGCCTTGGCATAGTTGCCGCCGGTAGCCGGAATGCCGGCATAGGCGTCACCAACGCCATAAGTGTCGTAGGCCGACCAGTCGAGATAGGTTTTCATGCCGGAATAAAAGCAAGACTGGCGCCAATTGAAACTTATTAACTATCAGCGAGATAGAAAAATTTCCGATGTCGGGAAGGCGACAGAAATGCGTGAGGACGTTGCTCAGCAATCGCCTACCTGCCGATTGCCGCAATTTGCCGCTCCGCTGGTTCGCGGCTGGTTCCTGTCTGGAGCAGTCACTCAAATAGACAACAGACAGACCGCTCGTCGGCCCTAGCTGACGCTAATGACATGCTGGTAATCTGGCTGCTTCCAACCTTTTTTAAGCCGCTCCGGCGACAGGGAGTGTGGATACTTGCATGGGCTACCATGTGCTCTGCGTAACAACAGCTGCTCCCGGCAGATTCACACCGTGAACCTGTAAATCTGCCGACATAACGACTATTTAAGCGGACCGTTTATGGCCTCCATTCTTGCTGAGTATCAGAGATTTCTTGCGTCGTTGGCGAGATTGCCTGCGTCCGACAACGTGCGGCGAATGGCGAATCTGGTGCTCGCCAACCTAGACCACCTTGCAGAAGTTGGCGCCACACGGCGCGCCCGATCAGGGCGGCTGGCACCCATTGCCGTTACCCATCTGCTTACGACCGCAGCAGAGCTACAGCAGGAGGCGTTGCCCGATGCACGCGAACAGTTCGTGGGGCGTCTGCACGAACTTACCGTCGGCCCCTTTCGCGGCTTCATGCGCCAGGAGACCTTCGACCTCAGCAGAGACATAACGCTCGTTTACGGCGCCAACGGCACGGGGAAAAGTAGTTTTTGCGAGGCGCTGGAAGCCGCCATGCTGGGCTCTATCAGCGAGGCAAAGGTCAAACGAGTAGATCATCGCGTCTACTGCAACAACGCGCGACTTCGTCGGCACTCCGCACCGATCCTGACCTCGCGGGTAGTTGAAGCGGCCCCTGCAGTAGTGGTGGCCAACGAAGATGCATACCGATTCTGTTTCATCGAGAAGAATCGTCTGGATGATTTTGCTCGAATAGCTGCACGAACCCCGGGCGACCAGCGTCAACTGATTGCCACCCTATTCGGGGTAGATCAGTTCAGCGAGTTCGTGCGAGGCTTCAATCCCAGCCTTGACGAGAACCTCAACCTGACTGGACAGAAGGCCTTGATGCTGGCCGCGCGCCGCACTCAGCTGGCCGCCGCTGAGCAACTCCTTAGGACAAACCCTGAAAAGCTTGCGCAACTGGACCGTGACGAGTCGGCACTGGCTGAACGCATATGGCCGGGAAAATCGTTCGCCGAAGTCTGCGATTGGTTGTTCGGAAATCCCCAAACACAGGGGCGATTAGCCTATGTTCAAGGTTTGCTCAATGCAGCGCCGCCTCAGGTTCACGGCATAACCCAAGCCAATCTGGCTGCCCTGCTTGGCGAGGCATATCGCATCGATGCGCTTCTGCGGGCAGCACGAGAACAATTGGCAGCTCGCGCCGGTGATGTCTCGTATACGCAACTCTATAACGCGGTGCTCCAATTGAGTGAAGGTGCGACATCGTGCCCTGCGTGCGGAACTGATCTTGGTCAGGTTGCCCAAAATCCGTTCGATCGGGCACGGGTTGGCCTGCAACAGCTCGCCGAACTCGCGGCCATCCAGCGTCAGGAACAACAGCATAGCCAAGTACTGAATAGCGCACTTCATAATCTGCTTTTAGCCATGACCTCAGCCATTCGCGCTGTCGCAGTTGTCAACCCTGACGAACTCAGCGCCGCTAATTTGCCGACGCTACCGGCTGCCGCAGATGGCGGGTGGCTCCAGCCATGGGTAGATAACAATAATCACGCTTGGCAAACCTTGCTGAGACTAGTCGCATCTGTTGAGCGCCGTGACGTTGAAAGCCAGCAAGTTCTGAATCAACGCCGGGAACTGGCGCAGGAACGTGAGTGCCTCGACGGGTACCGTTCTGAAATTGAGCGCTGCAGAACCATTCGGGATACCAGTCAGCAAGCCTTCCTCCAAGCCCAACGTGAAGTCGCGCAGTTCGAAGAAGCGAACCGCGAACTGGCGGCCGAAGTAGCTGCAGAGGCGAATGTGATTGCCCATCACCTCGTAATCAAGGAGAGCTACGATGGATTCCTTGCGGCGCTGAGGCAGTATTTGGACGGGTTGCCTTCGCTGCTGTTGCAGGGGCTCGGGCAGCGAGCTCGTGATCTGTATAACTCGTTCAACCGAGACGATCCACCGGTTGATCTACTTCATGCCCTGTGGCTTCCACTTGCGGAGAACGGCAAGATCGAGATCGAATTCGCTGCTGAGCCAGGGGTTCGTTACGACGCGCTGGTCATCCTCAGCGAAGGACATATCAAATGCCTGGGATTAGCAATATTGCTTGCAAAGAACATCGAGCAAGGTTGCCCCGTGGTGATTTTCGATGACGTAGTGAACGCCATCGACGACGAACACCGAAATGGCATCTGGCGGACCTTCTTTGAAGACAATCTGCTTGACGGCAAACAAGTTATTCTGACCTCGCATGCTGAGGAATTTCTACACCGTATCCAGCAAGAGTTAGGGGTGGAGCGAGCCCAGTTTATTAAGGTCTATAAGTTTCTTCCTCATCAAGGGGAACGCCACCTGCGCGTCGATACTGATCCACCTACGAAGAACTACGTCCTGCTTGCCCAGTCCTCCCTTGCTGCCGACGAAAAACGGGACGCTCTGCGCCATTCGAGACCTGCCATTGAAAGCCTGACTGATCGTCTGTGGACGTGGTTGGGTAGGCGCGGGGACGGCCGGCTGGAGCTCAAGCTCGGCGGCCCTAGAGCGAAATGGGAGCTCAACAACAAGTGCATGAAGTTGCGAGGTGCTTTGGGGCGCTTGCAGAACCCGCACCCAGCAATGCCCATTGTGTTGGCGGCCCTTGATGATCTCTTGGGGATTAACGGTGGGTCGATTGAATGGGGCTACCTCAACAGTGGCACCCACGATTCCCAACGTGACAATGAGTTCGACCGAGCGGCAGTACAGCGAATTGTCAATGCGGCGACGGCGCTTGATGCTGGCCTGACTCAATTGCAGCAGGGGCGCTGATTTTTCATTGCTCAGGTGAGAAATTCTGCGCAATGACGCGCCCAATTGAAGTTTCAGTGATGTGCTTTGGTCGGCTGACCGCCGAATAGCTGCCGTTCGGTATGATCTGTCGCAATGTCAGCTTTGGCCGAGTAGTGTGAATTAGCCGTCCGGCTGCCTCAGAAGTTCAGCAGTCGTTGGGATGATGCCTCCCAATAGGTGGAGACCATCTGAAATTCCCCAATTTGATCGTACAACCCAGCCAATGCTCGCTAGACCCCGGGCGGAAGCTTGGATGCCATCATCTTCTTCCGGTCGATCTTGCGCCCGTCGACAATGAAGGTTCCGTCACCCACCGCGTGAAGCGTGCGCCGCTCCTTGCGGTCGGCATCGATGTAGGCGGCGACCGCTTCCAGCACGACGATGTTGTGCTTTTCGACGATGTCGATGACCTGGCACTCGATGTTGGCGAGGCATTCCTTGATCAGTGGCGGTGAGACCAGCTTGGCCGGCAATGGGGTGAGCTTGAACTTGGCAAACTTGTCGGTATCGGCGCCTGAGCACGTCCCTATGCCGACCACTGTATCGAGCAGGTCGACGGTGGGAATGGCGATGACGCACTCCCGATGCTTTCGCAGCGCTGCGTAGGAGTGATTCCATTCGCCCGTGGTGATGGCGAAAACCGGGGTGAAATCCATCACCATGGTCCAGGAGATGGTCATGATGTTGGCTTTTTTCCCGTCATGGGTGGTCACGAGAACCACCGGCCCGGGTTCGATCAGCGTGAAAGCCTTGGTCAGTTCCAGCTGTTGCATGAAGGTGCCTCCGATAGTCATGCCAAGCTCGCGTGCTTAATGTTATCCGCCAATCTCGATGGGCAATCAAGTGATCAACGTGTGTTCCTCGTTGGCGCCGTTGCCCGGCTTATTGCATCAGGCAGATGGCGCGCGCCAAGCCTGCGTTATCGACTATCCCTGACGCGAAACCAGCCGGCGATGCTACGGCGCTTCTTGCAGGCGGCGAGTACTTCGTGGGGAAAGTACTCACTGAGGAAGATGATCATGCTGCCAAAAACCGGGTTAACGGTGGCGATAGCCGATACGCCGTCTGCCTCGAACAAGCGCAACTCGCCCCCATCGGCCACCTGCCAGTTTTCATTCAGGTAATAAACGGTGGAAAGAATGCGATTCCTTTTGCCGTTCAGCACGTCCGAATGTTTGGCGTAGCCGGCGCCATCGCCGTAGATGGCGTAGTGGCATTCGTAGTCGAACAGCCCCAGGTAGAGCGCCGCATTCAAGCCCAGACGCAGTTGCTCCATCCAGAGCAGATAGGCCCGATCGGTAACGTTGGCGTCATCGAGCCAACTGATGACATCACCGCGGATTGAATCGATCTGTTGCTTGGCCTGACCCCGGCCAATCTGAGCCGGAAGAAAGCGGACGCACCCATCGTCCTGACAACGTGCCAGCAGGCCGCTCGAGAGCGTTGCGAGCAGTGGCTTGTCGAGCACGATGTAGCCGACCTGCGTCAGTTGCCGGGCAATAGCCGCTATATCGACGACCGGCCCAACTTCGGCCAACGGCGTTATAGCGTGGATTTTGAGGTCAGAAAAGAATCTTTCTGCTCCACCTGAACAGGCGGTTTGATGGCTGGGCCAGAATCCGGCTCGCAGGCGCTTCCGGCATTTCGATGCGAAGAGGCTGCATCTGGCTGGCAAGCCGAAAGCGACGTGAGCGGATTTGGATTCATGCGTCGACAGTAGCACCGATCTCCCGGAATAAACGGCGGCGGCGAAATTGTCGCAATCACGACAAGGAGCCCACAAGCCCCGCTCAGAGCAAAATAATTTTCTTTATTTTCATTAACTTAAATACTGGCACCACCCTTGCTACGAAGACTGCGAGGAGAACGCCATGACCAACCCAGCCTTTGTCACGATCAACGACACCACGCTTCGCGATGGCGAGCAGTCGGCTGGCGTGGCTTTCTCGCTCGATGAAAAACTGGACATCGCCCGCCAGCTCGCCGCCATCGGCGTGCCTGAGCTGGAAGTCGGCATTCCGGCGATGGGAGACGAGGAACGCGATTCGATCCGTGCCGTCGCCAATCTCAATCTCGCCCCGCGCCTGATGGTGTGGAGCCGCATGCACCCGGCCGACATCGCCGCCTGCGCTGGCCTCGGCGCCCACCTGATCGACATTTCGGTGCCGGCCTCGGACCAGCATCTGGCCTACAAGCTGAAGCAGGACCGCGCCTGGTTGCTGCGCGAGCTGCCCAAGTTCATCGGTGCCGCGCTCAGCCTCGGCCTTGAAGTCGGCCTCGGCTGCGAAGACGCCTCGCGCGCCGACATGAACTTCCTCTGCGCCCTGGCTGAAACCGCCGAGCGGGCCGGTGCCCGCCGCCTGCGCTTTGCCGATACGCTCGGCATCCTCGAGCCCTTCGGCACCTTCGACCGCATCTCGACCCTGCGCCGCAATACCGGCCTCGAAATCGAAATGCACGCCCACGACGACATGGGCCTGGCCACGGCCAACACGCTGGCCGCCTGCAAGGCCGGTGCGACGCACGTGAACACCACGGTCAACGGCCTCGGCGAGCGGGCCGGCAACGCCCCGCTCGAAGAAGTCGTGCTCGGCCTGACCAAGCTTTACGGCATTGAAACCAATGTCAGTCTCAAGGGCTTCCCGTCGCTGTCGGCCAAGGTGGCCAGCGCTTCGGGCCGCGCCATCCCCTGGCAGAAGAGCGTTGTCGGCGCCGGCGCCTTCACGCACGAAGCCGGAATCCACGTCGATGGGCTGTTGAAGCACCCCGACAACTACCAGGGTTTCGACCCGCGCGAAGTTGGCCAGGCGCACCGCATCGTGCTCGGCAAGCATTCCGGTTCACGCGCCGTGCAGGTCGTCTATGCCGGACTCGGTTTCGAACTCGGCGAGACCGAAGCCCAGGCCATGCTGCCGCGTGTCCGCACCTTTGTTGCCGAACACAAACACCCGCCGGAAGTGTCCGATCTGCGCGACCTTCTGAGCTCCCTCCGGAGCAACCTCCATGTCTGAAGCGATGACCATGACCGCAAGCACAATGGCAGCACCCGGCCTCTGGGCGACCCTCAAGGAAGACCTGAGCTGTGTCTTTCAGCGCGACCCGGCGGCCCGCTCGACGCTGGAGGTGCTGACCACCTACCCCGGCGTCCATGCCATCCTCGCCCACCGCCTGTCGCACCGCCTGTGGCAGAACGGCTGGCGCTTCCCGGCCCGCTTCCTGTCTTTCCTCAGCCGGACGCTGACCAACGTGGACATCCACCCCGGCGCCACCATCGGCCACCGCTTCTTCATCGATCACGGCGCCTGTGTGGTGATCGGCGAGACGGCTGAAGTCGGCGACGATGTCACGCTTTACCACGGTGTTACCCTCGGCGGCACCTCGTGGAACAAGGGCAAGCGCCACCCGACGCTGGCCGACGGTGTGGTCGTCGGCGCTGGCGCCAAGATTCTCGGCCCGATTCATATTGGCGAACGCGTCCGCGTCGGCGCCAATTCCGTGGTCGTCAAGGACGTGCCAGCCGACCGGACGGTCGTCGGCGTACCCGGCCGGATCGTCGACACCAGGGTCGGCACGGCACGCCCTGAAAATGGCATCAGCCTGGACCATAACCTGATGCCCGATCCGGTGGCCAAGTCCATTGCCTGCCTGATCGAACGCATTGAAACACTGGAGAAGGAGCTGGCTGAAATCCGCCATGAGCCGCCTCCCCCCGACCACAGTGGCGAGTGCCGTACCTGCACCGCCGGCGACTTGTGCTGCGAGCACGAGGCGATGCACTGAACACTGGACTGAACGACACCATGGATCTGCTCGACTTCTCCGACTGCAAGCTCTACTTCGAGGACGCACTGCCCCCCGAGGCCGAGCGGCTGATCGCCCAGGCAGCCGAGGATTACGGCGATCCGACGGCGGAGCTGTCGCTGCTGCGTGCCAACCTGCTGGCTCCGGAGCACCTGACCGTGCTGGTCAGCCTGTACCGCTACTACTTCTACCAGCACCGGCTTGACGATGTGCTGATCGTTGCCGACCACGCCAAACGCATCTCAGCCCGCCATCTCGGCATCCCCAACGATTGGCGCCAGATCGATGAGGCCCAGCTCGGCTCGGCTGCCGCCACTTCTTTCGGCCTGCTGCGCTTCTATCTGCTGGCCCTCAAGGCCGAAAGCGTTGTCCTGCTACGCCTCGGCCGTATCGCCGAATCGCGTGACCGCCTGACCAAACTGGCCGCACTGGATAGCCGCGATCATCTCGGCGCCGCCAAACTTCTCGAAGTCGTCGATGAATTCCAGAGCGAAGAAACGACGTCTGAAACCGCATCACTTAACCTTGTCGCAGCCTGAGGAGGCAATCATGGAAGACACTCTGAGCCTTGCTGAAGCCATGGAAGACCTGGTCTCGGCCGAAGATTTCCTGGACTATTTCGAAGTCCCCTACGACCCCGCCGTCGTCCATGTGAACCGCCTGCACATCCTGCAGCGCTTCCATGACTACCTGGCCAAACAGGCGCCCAACCTGCCGCCCGAAGAAGGCCAGCAGCGTGGCATCTACCGCCTGTGGCTGGAACGCGCCTATCAGGATTTCGTCACTTCCAACTCGCTGACCGAAAAGGTCTTTGCTGTCTTCCAGACGGTTTCCAAGCCAGATGGTGGCATGAGTTCCTTCGTTTCTCTCGACAAGGTATTCCGCGAATGATGAACGCTCAGTGGGAGTACGGTGAGGCCGTGCGTCTCACCCGGAATGTCCGCAACGACGGCACCTATCCCGGCCTCGATCCAGGCGCGCCGCTGGTCCGTCGCGGCAGCGTCGGCTATGTCGTCGATGTCGGCACCTTCCTGCAGGATCAGATCATCTACTCGGTGAACTTCCTCGACGAAGGCAAGATCGTCGGCTGCCGCGAAGAAGAACTGATTGGCGCCGACGATCCGTGGACGCCGTCACGTTTCGAGTTCCGCGAAAAAGTGGTGGCAGCCAAGGGTCTGTCGGTTGGCGGCAATGTGCTGGTCGAACCGGGCTCCGTCGGCGAAGTCATCAAGGTGATTCGCGATGCCGCCGCTGGCGTCGCCTACCACATCCATTTCGACCGCCTGCCGGGCCGCGTCCTGCAGATTCCCGAAGCCCTGCTGGAACCGGTCGCAACCAGGGAATGAAAGCATGCAACTCGGTTACCTTGAACTGAAACTGTCCTGGGAGCTCTTCAAGAAAGGCCCGGAGATGCTGAGCGAACCGGAGCGCGACCGCCTCGACGACATCGCCCGCAAGCAGGACAGTATCGAGCAGCGCATCCTCGCCAGCGCCATGGCCGCCAATGTCTTCGTTCCGCCCGCGACCGTGAAGAACCGGCTCGATGAAATTCGCACGCGTTATGCCTCCAGCGACGAATTCATTCAGGACATGGAACGCAGCGATCTCGACGAAGCCGGGCTGGAACAGGCCGTCGAACGCGACCTGCGCATCGAGGCTGTGCTCGAAAAGGTCGCTTCAAGCAGCCCGCCGGTCAGCGCCGTCGATGCCGAGATCTACTACCGCCTGCATCCGGAGGCCTTCGATCGCCCCGAAGCTCGTCACCTGCGCCACATTCTGATCACCTTCAACAATGCGCAGGAAAAGGCCAAAGCGGAAGCCAAGCTCGAATCGCTCCGCTCGACGCTGAAAAATGCAGACAAATTCGCCGAGGCCGCACTCCGCTATTCGCAATGCCCGACCGCCATGGAAGGCGGCCAGCTGGGCGTCGTCAAGCGCAAGCAGCTCTATGCCGAACTTGAACCTGCTGCCTTCGCCCTGAAGGAGGGCGAGATCAGCGCCGTGCTTGCCTCGCCGATCGGTTTGCACATCCTGCGCTGCGACGAAATCCTGCCCAGCGGCATGCTGCCGTTTGAGGAGGTTTGTGCCCGAATCATTGAACGCCTGGGCGACAAGCGCCGTCGCGAAGCGCAACGCGATTGGATCAAGAGCCTTCCAGCCGCCTGAGGGCCGCTCACGAGCTTCGAAAATCCATCGGGCTGCAACGGCCCCTCCCCTGTCAAGGGAAGGGCCGGGGAGGGGTTTAAAACGACAAATGCGCAAAATCCTTGCGCAGATTCAATAACCACGGTTTTACCAGCCCACGAATAAACAAGACTTATCCCCGAAAACTGTGGATAAGTCTGGGGGTTGCACCTGAACCTGTTCTGCAAGACCTTGAGCCATCAAGGCTTTTAGGGCGGTGCAAGAAATATAGGCAACTCCAGAAAATCGAGGCTTCCCTGCCCCGGCAGGCACCTTAGTCCATCCCGAAAGCATGTGCCTGAGCAAAGCTTTTTCAATCCATTGTTTGGTGAAGCGCTCTGCAGGGCCGCATTTAGTATGAATTCCTTGCCATTTAAGGCAAATATCATTTGTTCTTCAGTGAAATGCAGTGCATAGTGTAATTCAGCGATTTTCAAGTGCTGCTGTTGTAGGTTGGTCTGGTATCCGCAGTTCTGCGGCGCAATGCCCCATCTGTACTTGCTGTCTTGATCTTCGCCCTTATCAGGGGCATGGCCCCGTCAATTATTCGGAGATTCAAGGCATGGCAACAGGTACCGTCAAATGGTTTAACGATTCAAAGGGTTTTGGTTTCATTACGCCGGATCAGGGTGGCGAAGACCTGTTCGCCCACTTCTCTGCAATTCAGTCCAGCGGTTTCAAGACCCTGGCCGAAGGCCAGAAAGTCAGCTTTGATGTAACGACTGGCCCCAAGGGTCTGCAGGCGAGCAATATCCAGCCGGTGTAATACAGGTCAGTACCATCTGACAAAGAGAGCCCGGTTCATGCCGGGCTTTTTCTTTTGGCGCTTTTCATTTTCTGGAAATCCGCTGAAACGTTTCAGTCACGGACTGACACAAAGCATTACGTTTCATATGACATCCCCTGAGTCACCAGCCGCGTTATTCGGCACAAGGCGCTGCAAATTGTTGTCAGCACCGAATACCGAATAAACAACCTACCCATTCAGGAGATTCAAAATGCAAGTTTCCAAACTCATCGTAGCTCTGACCGTTGCCGCCGGTTTCGTTTCCGCCTCCTTCGCACAGGGCACGGCTGCCACTGCTCCGCAAGCGGCTCCCGCCGCCAAGGTAGTCGCCCCGGCGCCGGTTGCCGTCGAGAAGAAGGCTGAGGCCCCCAAGGCCGCCGAACCGGCCAAGGTCGAAGCTGCCAAGACTGAAACCCCGAAGGCCGAAGCCGCCAAGCCGGTCGAAAAACCCGCCAAGGCCAAAGCCAAGGCTAAGAAGGCAGAAAAGCAGGCCGCCGCTCCGGTAGCTCCCGCACCAGCTCCTGCAGCAGCACCGGCAGCCAAGTAACCGCCTCGCTCCGGCATCAAACCCCAAAGAGGGCCAGCATTCGCTGGCCCTCTTTGCATTCGGGTGTTTACGGAGCAGCCGCTGCAACATACGGATACAAAGCGTTGCAATGCGACCAAACTCGTCCCAGCCGTTTAATGTGAAGATGGTTTCAATTCAGGAAAACGAGCGAGACCAGGCCGGTCTGAACTTCCTTCTGCAGTACCTGCCCAATGGAAAAGCTGATCAAGATTCGCTAGTTTCAATCCCGACAAAACTTCAGTAGGATTACTCACGCAACTACCACACAGGAGATTTGGCCGAATGAAAGTGAAGTCTTCAATCGAACGCGGTGCTGTGTATCTCTGCACCAAACTGGGTGATGTCGTAACCGCCATTGAGCAAGTTGCCGTGGTCAAAGGCTTGGCCATGTGGGAAGTCGAACGCAAGATTGGCGAAGGCATACGAAAACGCCTGATTGTGTCTGAGCGCTCACTCATACCGCAGCCAATCCCTTCTGCAGGAGGGCTCGCCTAGAGGCTTAGCTTCAGGATACCGAGTTGTACCCGTAGATAGACTAAAGGCCAGCAAACTTGCTGGCCTTTAGTCTTTTGTAGAGCTGAATCAGTGCAGCATAACAATCAAATACTCTGCTTACGCAGCTAGTCCAACAACATTGATTCCCTAAGCGCCGCCGGAAGCAACTTCCTGTGCCAATAAACCTGATGCCCAAAGTTGTTCTCGACAAGCAGGGCGCATCCCTTGTCGATGGCAAGCTGGGTAGGCTTTCCGCCTTCACGCAGCTTTGCCGAGTCCATCCGTTTGCCGAAGGCAACCCCTGATAACCCAAATGGCTTGGCGATCTCGGTGACATTCGTCCAGACAGCCCGATCAACCGGGCCTTGCTCAATGACGCCAATGGCTTTCTTTGAAAGCGCGTCGGCCTCGGTGTTTTCTTCGCGTGGAATCCAGGACAGGCTGACTTTGGGTATTTGATCCATCAGGCGTTGCACCGTCTTGCACATCGGCACCAGACCTTTGGCATTAATCAGCCACTCGCCCATGACCTGCTTGATGACGAGCTGACTGTCGCCGTAAACAACCAGGTCTTGAACCTGGGCAGTAACCGCCGCATCAAGCACAGCCATGAGGGCAGCGTACTCCGCTTCATTGTTCGTGCCCTCCCCGATCTCCTCAAATATCTCGATTCGTTCGCCAGCCGGACCTTTGAGAAGGCCACCAATCCCCCGAATGCCGGGATTGCTGTGTTTCGTTGCCCCATCGAACCAGGCATGCCAAGTAGTGGTGCTCATGCGCGCATCTCCTGTTATGCCTCACACTTTGATCACACCGGATGTAATCAGACGGCACCTAACGATTTGCATCCAAAGAAGCCAAGCGGGAGAAACAAAAGAAAAAAGCCTGAATAATCAGGCCTTTGTCTTCTCTTTGCGTGGTGGGCGGTACTGGGATCGAACCAGTGACCCCTGCCGTGTGAAGGCAGTGCTCTACCGCTGAGCTAACCGCCCGCAGAGGAGGCGCGCATTTAACCATAAGTCGAGCAGCGGGTCAAACTCGGGTCGGATAGAATAGCCCCCTTTGCCAACGTATAGATTCCGCACTCCATGAAGCCAGTCCGCACCCGTTTCGCCCCCAGCCCCACCGGTTACCTGCACATCGGCGGCGCCCGTACTGCCCTGTTCTCCTGGGCCTACGCCCGCCGTCACGGTGGCACCTTTATCCTGCGCATCGAGGACACGGATGTCGCACGGTCGACACCAGAAGCAGTACAAGCAATTCTGGACGGCATGCAGTGGCTGGGACTGGAGCATGACGAAGGCCCCTTCTACCAGATGCAGCGCATGGATCGCTACAAGGAAGTAATCCAGCAGATGCTTGCCAATGGCAGCGCTTATTACTGCTACACGACGCGCGAAGAACTGGATGCCCTGCGCGCCGAACAGGAAGCGAAAAAAGAAAAACCGCGCTACGACGGCCGCTGGCGCCCCGAAGAAGGCAAGAGCCTGCCCACTCCGCCGGCAGATGTTCCACCGGTCATCCGCTTCAAGAACCCGCAGGGAGGGGTGGTCGCCTGGAACGATCAGGTCAAGGGCAACATCGAGTTCGCCAACACTGAACTGGACGATCTGATCATCGCCCGTGCCGACGGCACGCCGACGTACAATTTTTGCGTCTGCGTCGACGACTGGGATATGGGCATTACCCACGTCATACGTGGCGACGACCACGTCAACAACACCCCGCGTCAGATCAACATTCTCAAGGCACTCGGTGCCGAGGTGCCGACCTACGCCCACCTCTCGATGATTCTTGGCGACGATGGCGCCAAGCTGTCGAAGCGCCATGGCGCCGTTTCAGTCATGCAGTATGACGAGGAGGGTTTCCTGACCGAGGCCGTGATCAACTACCTCGCCCGCCTTGGCTGGTCGCATGGCGACGATGAAGTATTTTCCCGGCAGCAATTCGTCGAATGGTTCGACCTCGATCACATCACCGCTTCCGCCGCGCAGTTCAATACCGAAAAACTGCTGTGGCTGAATCAGCATTACATGAAGCAATTGCCATCAGCCGAACTGGCCGCCAAGGTCCAAGCCCGACTGACAGCACGTGGCGTGAATACAGCCAATGGTCCGGACCTGGAAAAAGCCGTCGTTTTGTATGTCGACCGCAACAACACGCTGAACGTTCTGGCTGACGCCGTCGAGGTCTTCTACGCTCACGTCACGCCCAACCCGGAACTTCTGGCCCAACACCTTGCCGAGGACGCCCTGCCTGCCCTAGCCGAATTTGCCGCCGGCATCGCGACGGTCGCCTGGGAAGCCCCTGCGATCAACGCTTTGATCAAGGAAACCGTGACCAAGCATGGTCTGAAGATGCCCAAGCTAGCGATGCCGCTGCGGGTCATCCTGACCGGCCAGGCACAGACTCCTGCCGTCGATGCGGTGATTACATTGATCGGCCGCGACAAGGTTGCTGCTGCACTGGCCCCGTATCTCTAAAAAATAGCGGAAGGCCCTTTACAAGGACCACAGCGGTCCCTATAATGCGGCCTTCTTTCGCGGCGGGGGTATAGCTCAGCTGGGAGAGCGCTTGCATGGCATGCAAGAGGTCCGCGGTTCGATCCCGCGTACCTCCACCAAAAGTGCGAAAGAAGAAAGTCCGGGTCCCCATCGTCTAGAGGCCTAGGACACCGCCCTTTCACGGCGGTAACCGGGGTTCGAATCCCCGTGGGGACGCCAAGAATTAGGCAGCAAAGGTTTAAGCGCGGAGTGGTAGTTCAGTTGGTTAGAATACCGGCCTGTCACGCCGGGGGTCGCGGGTTCGAGTCCCGTCCACTCCGCCAACATTGAGAAAACCGGACTGGTCCGGTTTTTTTACGGATTGAAGGCACTGTCCTTTATATCCAAATGCAGTTCGGCTGTCCTCAAATGGGGGTATAGCTCAGCTGGGAGAGCGCTTGCATGGCATGCAAGAGGTCCGCGGTTCGATCCCGCGTACCTCCACCAAGCGCCGAACTGGTAGTAGTTGTAGATTGAAAGTCCGGGTCCCCATCGTCTAGAGGCCTAGGACACCGCCCTTTCACGGCGGTAACCGGGGTTCGAATCCCCGTGGGGACGCCAAGGTTTAGCGCGGAGTGGTAGTTCAGTTGGTTAGAATACCGGCCTGTCACGCCGGGGGTCGCGGGTTCGAGTCCCGTCCACTCCGCCAACGATAAAGAAACCAGCTACGGCTGGTTTTTTTGTTTCTGCTCTGAAAAAGTACCCCTCACCTCGCCGGGGTATAATCCGCACTTTCGTCGACCGGTTCGTGCCCAAGCCCCAATTCATGCAGCATCGCAACCTTTCGTCATTTCTTCGCCACCTGAGCTCCACCTGTCTGGCCACGGTCGCCCTCCTGCTTCCAGCCGCCTCTGCTCAAGCAGAACTCGCTGACAATTCGCCACTGTTTTCACTGATGATGCCGTCCTTGAGCGACACCGGATTCGGTGCAGCCGACGACGTATTGACCGTGCAGGAGATCAGGGTTCCGCCTCAGCTGCCAAACACGATTGACCTGACAATTCAATCAACCAACCTGTGGGACCGGATTCGCAACGGTTTTGCGATGACCAATCTGAACGATGACCTGGTCCTCTATTACCAGCAGTGGTATCAGAACCGTCCGGATGCCTTGCGGCGCATGGTTGAGCGTAGCCGCCCCTATATGTACTTTATCGTTGAGGAACTTGAGGCGCGTGGCATGCCGACCGAACTGGCGCTGCTGCCGATGGTCGAGAGTTCCTTCAATCCAAACGCCTATTCGCCGGCACACGCGGCTGGCCTGTGGCAGTTCATTCCGGCGACCGGCAAGCGTTTCAATCTGGAGCAGAACTGGTGGCGTGATGAACGGCGCGACATCGTTGCATCGACTGGCGCGGCACTGGACTACCTGCAGGCCATCTACGAAATGCATGGCGACTGGCATCTGGCGCTGGCTTCCTACAACTGGGGTGAGGGCGCGGTCAAACGGGCCATCGTCAAGAACGAATCGCGCGGCCTGCCGACGGATTATCCCAACCTGACCATGCCGAACGAAACCCGGCATTACGTTCCAAAACTGCAGGCGCTGAAGAATATCCTCGGCAATCCGGCATTGATTGCCCGCTTGGGCCTGCCCTTCATTCCCAATGAACCTTATTTCGCGACCCTCGAGACTCGCCGGCCAATCGATGTCAAAACGGCAGCCCGCCTGGCCAATATGTCGCTGGAAGAATTCCTTCGCCTGAACCCTTCGCACAACCGTCCGATCATCAAGGCGGACACCCCGGTGGTGATTCCGACGGACAAACTCGATACCTTCCGCGACAACCTGCAAAGCAACCAGACATCGCTAACCCAGTGGCAGGCCTATACAGTGACTTCAGCCGAACGACTGGACAAGATTGCTGCCCGTTTCGATACCACCGCCGGAGAACTGGCTCGCGTCAACAGCCTCTCGGAAAAGGTCCGGCTGGGTGCCGGTTCAACCGTGCTGGTTCCAGGCGGCGGCAGCGGCACCGGACTGAGCAACCTCCTCAATGCATCCAACCCTCAACACTTTATTGAACCGGAACGGGTCGCTCGTCCGTGCGGCAAGCCGGGCAAGCGCGGCAAGGCATCTGCCAGAGCATGCGACAAGCAGGAAGCCCCGAGCAACGCCAAAGGCATCAGCCACAGTAACCGTGAAGGCGTGAAGACTTCCAGCAAGTCACATGGCAAAGTCGGCGTCAAAACAACCGAACGCGGCAAGGCAGCCAAGCCAGCCATTAGCAAGCCGGCCAAGGGCTCTACCGACAAGAAGGCTGTCAAGGCCGCCCCTCGCCGGCGCGGCTGATTCAATCCAGCAGGTGGCAGCTGACGGTATGGCTGGCTGAAATGTCGGTCACCTGTGGATAACGTTGACGACAAACATCCATGGCCTGCGGGCAACGTGGATGGAAATGGCACCCCATCGGCGGATTGGCTGGCGACGGAGCCTCACCAGGCAACCGAATGGCTGCCGTTTGACCCTCGAGCCGCGGCACCGGAACCGCAGACAGCAGCGCCTTCGTATAAGGGTGCTGCGGTGAGCGCAGAATCTCTTCCGCCCTGCCCTGTTCGACGATACGCCCCAAATACATCACGGCCACATCATGGGCCAGATATTCGACAACCGAAAAGTTGTGGGTAATGAACAGAAATGCGACACCCAATTCGCCCTGCAATTTCTTGAGCAGGTTCAATATCTGCGCCTGAACCGAAACATCCAGGGCCGAAGTCGGTTCATCGCAGATCAATAACTCGGGTTGCACTGCCAGCGCCCGTGCAATGGCGATACGCTGGCGCTGGCCGCCAGAAAATTCGTGCGGATAGCGGTCGACTGCGTCGACCGGCAGGCCGACCTGAAGCAACAGTGCCGCAACAGCCGCTGTTTGCGCCGCCGCATCTGCTTCCACCCCAAGAGCCCCCATGCCTTCGGCGATGATTTCACCAACCCGCAGGCGCGGATTCAGCGAGGCAAACGGGTCCTGAAAAACCATCTGCATGTGCCGCCGGACACTGCGCAGGCGCTTGCCCTTGAGGCCAACCAGCTCGCTTCCCCCCAGCCTGACACTGCCATCGGTCGGCTGGATCAGTTGCAGCAGCGCCTTGCCGACCGTCGTCTTGCCGCAGCCGGACTCGCCGACCAGAGCCAGCGTGCGCCCGGCAGAAATCGCCAGCGACACGCCATCGACCGCCCGAACATGGCCAACAGTCCGCTGCAGGAACCCTTTGCGAATCGGAAAATGAACCTTTAGGTCGGCCACTTCGAGGAATGCCCTGCCCGGGTCGATCTCCAGTTCGCTGATGCTGTGCCCTGCGCCATTGCTCGCCACCGATTCGCCCTGCCAGTGACAGCGCACAGCATGACCTCCTGCCAATTCGCGCCACGACGGCGACTGTTCTCGGCAAACCGGCATCACGTTCTGACAACGATCGGCAAACCGGCAACCAGCCGGCATTGCTGCCAGGGAAGGCACCTGACCGGGTATCGTCATCAGCCGAGCCCCGCGCCGCGAAAGATCCGGTAGCGCTTCGAACAGGGCTTGCGTATAGGGATGGCGAGGCCGAGTGAAAAACTCCTCGCGGCTGGCCACTTCGACCAGCTCGCCGGCATACATGACTCCGATGCGATGGGCCATACGGGCTACCACACCAAGATCATGAGTAATCAGCAGCATGCCCATACCGCGTTCGGCCTGCAATTTGGCCAGCAGATCGAGAATCTGCGCCTGGACGGTGACGTCGAGCGCGGTTGTCGGCTCGTCGGCAATCAGCAGCTCCGGCTCACCGGCCAGGGCGATGGCGATCATCACCCGCTGCTTCATGCCTCCCGAAAGCTGGAAGGGGTATTCGGTCAGCCGGCGCTCGGGGTCGGCGATGCCGACCTGGCGCAACAGGTCTATCATGCGCCCGGTCGCCGCCTCGCCACGCAGATCGAGGTGGCGTTCGAGTACTTCGCCGATTTGCCGGCCAACGGTGAGCACTGGATTCAGGCTGGTCGCCGGCTCCTGAAAGATCATCGCCATCCGACCGCCGCGGTAAGCTCGCATGTCGGCTTCCGAGAGTCTTAGCAGTTCCTCGCCATCCAGCGTGACCTTGCCGTTCAGGATTCGTCCAGCCGCCGGCAACAGCCGCATGATCCCCTGTGCTGTGGCCGACTTGCCGCAGCCCGATTCGCCAAGCAGGGCGAAAGTTTCGCCCTTGGCAATTTCAAAGGAAATACCGTCGACCGCAGCCAGCGTCTTTTTGCCGGCAGTGAAGCCGAGGCGGAGGTTTTCGACCTTCAACATTTACGCAGCCCTCGGGTCGAACGCGTCGCGGACCGCGTCGGCGAACAGGTTGGCCGCCAGCACGAGGATGAACATCGCCGAGAAGGCAGCGGCCAGCGACCACCACACCACCGGCTCGCGGCCGAGTTCCATGCGCGCGTTGTTGATCATGGTGCCGAAGCTGGTCATCGTCGGATCGACGCCGATGCCGACGTAAGACAGCACGGCTTCGGCGAGCACCAGCCCGGAAAAGTCCATGACCAGCGCAATGATGACGATGTGCATCAGGTTGGGCAGGATGTGGCGGATGATGATGCGCCAGCTCGAGACCCCGAAGGCCTGCGCCGCCTGGATGTATTCGAGTTCGCGCAGCTTCAGCGTCTCGCCCCGCAGCAGCCTACACAACCCTGTCCAACTGGTAATACCAAGGATGAAGCAGAGCGCCAGCAGGCGCAGGTCGGCCCGTTCGGCGGCGGTCGAGAACCACTGCGGATGGGTGTCGATCACCACCTGCATCATGAGCACGGCAGCGGCAATCAGCAACACGCCGGGGATCGAATTGAGCACGGTGTAGATGTACTGGATCACGTCATCGATCCAGCCGCAGAAATAGCCGGCGACGATGCCAAGCATCACTGCCACCGGCAGCATGACCAGGGTCGTGACCAGACCGATGATCAGGCCGGTACGCACACTTTTGAGGATTTGGTAGAGCACATCCTGTCCGACCTTGTCGGTACCGAAAACATGGTATTGCCCAGCCAGCCAGAATAGCGGTACGGCAAACAGCAGCATCAGGCCGAGCGTGACCAGCACGGCATTCCAGGCGAAGACCGTCTCTCCACGCCAGATTCTTTGCCATCCCGAAGTTTCGCCACCTGGCGTAGCGCGCCCGACCGCCGCCGAGGCAATGCCCACGAGCATCAACCAGCCAACAAAACTCAGCCCCGCGGCGCGGAAGGCCGTAAAGCCGGCGTCGGCCGCCACCTCATCCTCACGTTCGCCCAGATGTTTGCCACCATGCTTGAGGCGCGGATATTCGCGCACCGAACCCTTGCCCGGGACATCGAAGGTTTCCTTGGCGTAAAGCCGGGTGGCAAATGGCTCGGAGTAGGTTTTTTCATTGCGCGAGCGCAATGGTTCAGCCAAGGCATCGAGCACAGAGAGCACCTCGACCGCGTAGGTCACTTTCTGACCGGGCTTGCCGTCAAGCTGCACACGATAATGCAGCGAGTCGAGCAAACCAATGATGATGAACGCCAGCAGTACAGTCGCTGAAGCCATGCCTACCCGATTGGCGCCAACCCGGCGCCAGGCCGCGAGCAGCGGCGGATTCCTGGCGATCAGCCAGCCAACGCCAACACCGGCTGCCACCAGCAACCAGATCAGCACATCCGACCAGAGCACGACGATCTGAAAGCCCATCATTCGAAACGGATCCGTGGATCAACCAGCGTGTAGGAAATGTCGGTCAGGATCAGACCGACGATATAGAGCACCGAACCGATGAAGACCATCGAGCGCACCACGGCAAAATCCTGGGCATTGATGGCATCGATGGTGTAGCTGCCGAGGCCGGGAATGCCGAAGAAGGACTCCGTCAGCAGCGATCCCATGAAGAGCAGCGGAATGACCACGACAACGCCGGTCAGAATGGGAATCAGCGCATTGCGCAGCACGTGGCGGAAGAACACCACCGTTTCCGGCAGCCCCTTGGCCCGGGCCGTACGCACGTAATCCTTGCCAACCTCTTCGAGGAAAATTGTCCGGTACCAGCGCGTCGAGGAACCGATGCTGGAAACCACCCCGATCACCACCGGCAGAATCAGGAAGCGCCAGGCCTCCAGCCCCGCTCCGAAACCGGAAATCGGCACCAGCCGCCAGATCTTGCTGATCAGGTACTGCCCGCCGATGATGTAGAACAAGCCGGAGATGGACATCATCGCCACGCACAGCACGACACCCCAGAAATCGAAAGCTGTAGCCCGGAAAAAGGCCAGGGTCAGGGCAAAAGTGACCGTAACGAGCAAGCCCAGAATAAAGGTCGGCAGCGCGATCGCCAACGATGGCCCCATGCGGCCGCTGATCTCCCGGGCAATATCCCGGCCATCCTCGGCACGACCAAAATCGCCCACGAACATGCGCGCCGATTTCTGGAAAAACACGGTATCGGTGACCGTCGCCAGCCCGGCTGCCTCGGCATTGAACAACAAAGGCTTGTCGTAGCCGCGTTCGACTTTCCATTTCTGAATTGCTTCCGGCGTCACCCGCTTCACCCCGAGCTGCATTCGCGCCATGTCGTCCGGCGTATTAACCACAAAGAAAAGGGCAAAGGTGATGAGATTCACACCGATCAGGATCGGCAGGGCGTAAAGAAGGCGGCGAACGATGTAAGCAAGCATTGCCCCGATTATGCCAAGAGCCGGCCGTAAGTGCTAAGTCGATGCAGTCAGGAAGAACACAAAGCTTTACATACCGCTGACAAAGACAATTTTAAGCGTCGGTTATACTGCGCCCGATCCGAAGGCGACCAGGACAACAAGTCCGCCGACCCAATAGAAAAAGCCACATATCCAAGTCGTTGTTTTGACGTAAATAATGTGGCTTATTCAGGTGCTGGCGGAGAGGGTGGGATTCGAACCCACGGTACCTTGCAGTACGCCTGATTTCGAGTCAGGTACATTCGACCACTCTGCCACCTCTCCGCAGCGGCCGGGATAATAGCACAACTGATGTACTGGATAAAACGACTATTACTGTTGGCAGCATCCCTGATCGCCGCTGGTTGCGGCGAGGGTGGACCATTGCCGTTTCCGACGCCGGGACAGCATGATCTGATCGTTCTGACCCGTCCGGGCCTGCTTACTTATTCCACGGACGACAACGGCAACCCGAGCGGTATCGAATACGATTTGACCCAAACCTTTGCTCAGGAACTCGGTGTCGGCGTCAGATATGTCGTTGCCGAGCCGGAAGAACTGGCAGCACAACTGGCCGAGAGCAAGTATCACCTTGCCGCCGCCTGGCTCTCGCCGATAGCCAGCAGCACCATCCAGGCAACGCCTGCCATTTTTCAGACGCGTGACATTCTTGTCCAGCACGAAGCCTCGTTACCGTTGACCGAACGCTCGCAACTGGCGGGCAAGACAGTTCATGTCATGGCCGGCACGCGCCAGGCCCAAACGCTGGCCAGCCTGGCCCGGGAAATACCGGGGCTCAAGGTCGTTGAAGTTGGCCAGGGCGACATCATCGACCTGCTGGAAAAGCTCGGCAATCGTCGAATCGACTACGCAGCGATTGATGAAGGTTTCGAGGATATCGCCGACCAATACGTCCCGAACCTGCTTACCACGCTGACGCTTAGCGAAACCCAGCCGGTGGTCTGGTTGCTCGGCCAGCATCCGAATGCCGAACTCAAGGCCCGCCTTGATGCCTTCATCGAACGGGTGCAGCACGACGGTACATTGGCCCGTCTGGAGGACCGCTATCTGGGCCATGTCCGCCGCCTTACCCAGGCCGATATCATCAAATTTCTCGGCGAGATCGAAATCACCCTCCCCAAGTTCCGCAAGTATTTCCAGGCGGCGCAGGCACTGACCGGCATCGATTGGCGACTTCTGGCAGCGGTGGCCTATCACGAGTCGCACTGGGATCCGAACGCGACCAGCTATACCAATGTGCGCGGCATCATGATGCTGACCGAAGATACGGCTGACCGACTTGAAGTCAGCAATCGCCTGGACCCCAGCGAAAGCATCCTGGCTGGCGCCCGCTACATCAACATCCTGAAGGAACAGTTGCCGGAAGAAACCGAGGAGCCGGATCGCACCTGGCTGGCCCTGGCAGCCTACAACATCGGCCCCGGTCACTTCAATGCTGCACGGACGCTGGCCAAGCAGCAGAAGGCCGACCCCAACGCCTGGTACGAGATGAAACGCATCCTGCCCAAGCTGTCGCAGCCCAAGGTTTACCAGCAATTGAAGACTGGCCGGGCACGTGGTGGCGAAGCGGTGATTCTGGTCGAGAACATTCGCAGCTACTACGACATCCTGCAGCGCAATACTGCGCCCTTCGGACCGACGCCGGCAGCCGCCGAAAGCCTGAAACGCCTGGTTGCTGAGGTTGAAGAACGCCGCAAGGCCTACGTCAAGAAGATGACCGCATCACGGTCCATCACGGCCACCGACAACGACGATGTTTCAACGCCCGGACTGAGGCTGCCGACCATCGAACCGGACAAGCACTCGACCCGGTCAGCGGAAAACGAATAAGGGGTTGCCACCCGCACCGAGGCGCGGGCGGCGATCAGCTTTGATCAGGCTGCCGAGAGAACTTCCAACCCACCCATATATGGGCGCAGCACGGCAGGAATGGTCACGCTGCCATCGGCCTGCTGGTTGTTCTCAAGGATGGCCACCAGGGTGCGACCAACGGCCAGACCGGACCCGTTCAGGGTGTGGCACAGCTCGGTCTTGTTCTTGTCGTTGCGGAAACGGGCCTGCATGCGACGCGCCTGGAAGGCACCGAAGTTGGAACAGGACGAGATTTCACGATAGGTATTCTGGGCCGGCAACCAGACCTCGAGATCGTAGGTCTTGGCAGCGGAGAAGCCCATGTCGCCCGAGCACAGCGCCATGCGGCGATACGGCAGCTCCAGCTTTTCCAGGATGATCTCGGCCTGACGAGTCAGTTCCTCGTGCGCCTCGGCTGACTTTTCCGGATGGACGACCAGCACCAACTCGACCTTGTCGAACTGGTGCTGGCGGATCATGCCGCGCACATCGCGGCCGCCGGAGCCGGCTTCGGAACGGAAACACGGGGTGTGGCAGACGAACTTCAGCGGCAACGCTTCGGCGGCGAGGATTTCGTCACGAACGATGTTGGTCACCGGCACTTCGGCCGTCGGGATCAGATAGAGCGGATCCTGATCGCCGCGCAGCACCTTGAACAGGTCTTCCTCGAACTTGGGCAACTGGCCCGTGCCGTACAGGCTGGCGGCATTGACGAGGTATGGGGCGTAGAGTTCGGTGTAGCCATGTTCGGCCGTATGGGTATCGAGCATGAATTGCGAGAGCGCGCGGTGCAGACGGGCTAGGCCACCCTTCAACAGCGAGAAACGGGCGCCGGAAATCTTGGCAGCAGTGCCAAAATCGAGCTGGCCAAGCGCCTCGCCGACATCGGTGTGATCCTTGACTTCAAAATCGAAGACGCGCGGCGTACCCCAGCGCTTGACCTCGACATTGCCGGTTTCGTCGCTGCCGACCGGCACCGACTCATCGGGGATATTCGGCAGCGCAGCCAGAATGGCGTTGAACTGGGTAAGCAGTTCGCCGAGCCGTGCTTCGGAAGCCTTCAGCTCGTCGCCAATCGCCCCGACCTGAGCCATCACTTCGGAAGCATCCTCGCCCTTGCCCTTCAGCATGCCAATCTGCTTGGACAGGCTGTTGCGCTGGGCCTGCAGATCCTGGGTGCGGGTCTGCAAGGTCTTGCGCTCGGCTTCCAGCGTCTTGAATTCGGTAAAGTCGATCGGCTTGCCGCGCTTGGCCAGGCCTTCGGCCACGGCGTCGAGGTTGGAGCGGAGTTGTTGGATGTCGAGCATAGGAAATCCTGGATCGTGGCGGCAGACCGGGCTTGCTGCGGTCAACCGGAAAAAAGGCGAAAAACGAAATTATACGCGAGGCACCAGCGGTGCCGCCCTACCGCTGCGCGCTGTGCAACCCTTCGCCCCAACGGGTAGCAAAGCGCTGGCGCACCGCCCGGTGCTGGCGCCCCCATCAGCAATTGACTATATTCGCAGCCTGACATGCAGTTTTCCGGCCCCTCCTCCCTCCTGCCCGCCTGGCTGCGCAACTATGCGCGCCCGCACCTGGCTGACGATGTCGTCGCCGGGCTGATCGTCGCCGTGCTGGCCCTGCCGCAAAGCCTTGCCTACGCGCTGCTCGCCGGCTTGCCACCGCAGGCCGGGCTGTACGTCAGCATCCTTCCTGCCCTGGCCTACGCCTGGGTCGGCAGTTCAATGGTTCAGGCCGTCGGGCCGGTGGCGATCACCTCGATCATGACGCTGACCGTGCTGGCGCCGCTCGCCGTGCCGCAATCGCCGGAATACGTCACGCTCGCCGCCAGCCTGTCGCTGCTCACCGGCGCCCTGCTGGTGCTGGCCAGCCTGCTGCGCCTTGGTTTCCTCGCCCAGCTGCTGAGCCGGCCGGTGACACAGGGTTTCCTGACCGGATCGGCGATTCTGATCGTCGCCAGCCAGGCCCACCACGTCTTCGGCGTCGAGCGTCCGACCGAACTGCCCGATTTCTTCCGGCACCTGCTGGCCGGCCAGTTATCACCGACCGCCCAGCTCGGCATCGCCTGCCTGCTCGCCATGGCCTTCAACCGCTACGCGCTCAGTACAGTGCTTGCCCGCCTGGGCATTCCTGAACGGGCAGCCGGCTTCGTCGTCCGGCTGATGCCGCTCGTCATCGTCGGGCTGGCTACGCTGGCTGTCATCCGCCTCGGCCTCGCCGAACAGGGCGTCACCATCGTCGGCGCCATCCAGAGCGGCTTGCCGGCCCTGCACTGGGTCTGGCCGACCGAGACGACGCTCGGCCAGTTGGCCCTGCCGGCGCTGATCATGGCGCTGGTCGGCATGGTGCAGAACATCGCCATGGCGCAGGCGCTGGCCATCCAGCGGCGCGAGCGGGTCAGCGCCAATCGCGAGATTCTCGGCCTTGGCGTCGCCAACATGGTCGCCGCCGTTCATGGCGGCATGCCGGTCGGCGGCGGCGTCTCGCGCACGGCGCTCAACGTCTCGGCCGGCGCCCGCACGCCGCTGGCCAGCATGATCACCGCCGCCGGCATGGCCGCCATCGTCCTTGCCGCCGCGCCGGCCTTCGCCAGCCTGCCTCTTGCCGCGCTGGGGGCGACGATCATGGTCGCAGCGTTTTCGATGATCGACTTCAAATCGCTGCGCACCGCCTGGGCCTACGACAGGATTGACGCCGCCTCCTGGCTGGGCACCGCCGGTGGCGTGCTCTTCCTCGGGCTGGAAGCCGGCATCGCCATAGGCATCGCGCTGTCGCTGATCGCCCTGATCGTCCGCGCCAGCACGCCACATATCGCCCGACTCGGGCGGCTACCGGGCAGCGAACATTTCCGCAACGTCGAACGTCACACCGTCGATACCCTGCCGCAGGCGCTCTTCCTGCGTATCGACGAGAGCCTGTTCTTCGGCAACCTCGCCGCCGTCGAAAGCCGCCTAGCCGCCGAACTGGCCCAGGCGCCGCAATTGCGCCACGTCGTGCTGGTGATGAGCGCAATCAATCGGGTGGACACGACGGCGATGGAAACCCTGTGCGACATCAACCGCAACCTGAGCGAACAAGGCATTGCACTGCATCTGGCGGAAATCAAGGGCCCGGTACAGGATCGCCTGAAGCGCTCCCCGCTCTGGCCGGCCCTCAACGGGCAGGTTTTCCTCTCGGCCAATGAGGCCTTCGAAGCGCTACAGCAGGCCGCAGGTTAAATAACTGGCGCGGCCTTGCGCCCAAACAGCCGACGCAGCAGCCCGGCCACGCGATAGATCAGATAGCCGGTAACGATCAGGAACGCCGCCAACAGGCCGAGAAAGACTGCCGGCGAGGCCAGCATGGCCCACAACCCGCCGAGCACCATGCCCTCCTCCGAGAACGAGGCCAACCAGTTCGAGAACGGCTCCGGAGAGGTATTGATTGCCAGCCGGCTGCCTGCCTTGGCGAAATGTGTACCGGCCGTGATCGTGCCGCCGATCAGCCCGGCCGCCACGCTCCATGCCGGATCGACCTCGCCCATGGCAAAGGCCGCCAGCAGCGCGCCAGCCGGAATGCGGATGAAGGTCTGGAAGCTGTCCCACAGCGAATCGAAAGCCGGAATCTTGTCAGCGATCAGCTCGGCGAAGGCCATGATGCCGGCAACGCCGATGACCAGCGGATTCTGCAGCACCGACAAGGTTTCCGGCAGATGCAGGTAGCCGAGATAAGAGAGCGCACCGGCCAGAAATACCACCAGATACATCCGCAAACCGCTGGCCCAGGCCAGGCCGGCCGATAGTGCAATGGTCTGCAGCATGTCCATGGTGCGCTAGATACCCGTGCCCGACAAAGCAGCCGTCACTTCTTGCCGGCCTTGCGGTCGAGATCGCGCAGATGGTCGAGCTTCTGGCCAATCTGCCCTTCCAGCCCGCGCGGCGTCGGCTCATACCAGTGCGGCTCGGCCATGCCGTCCGGCAGGTAGGTTTCGCCCGCCGCATAGGCCTCCGGCTCGTCGTGGGCGTAGCGGTATTCCTTGCCGTAGCCGAGTTCCTTCATCAGCTTGGTCGGCGCGTTGCGCAGATGCACCGGCACCGGCCGCGAACCGTCCTGCTTCACGAAGGCGCGCGCGGCGTTGTAGGCCATGTAACCAGCGTTGGACTTGGCGGCGACGGCCAGATAGGTCACCGCTTGGGCCAGCGCCAGTTCGCCCTCGGGGCTACCCAGGCGTTCGTAGGTTTCGGCCGCATCGTTGGCGATCTGCATGGCGCGAGGATCGGCCAGGCCGATGTCTTCCCAGGCCATGCGAATGATGCGCCGGGCCAGGTAGCGAGGATCGGCACCGCCGTCGAGCATGCGGCAAAACCAGTAGAGCGCGCCGTCCGGACTGGAACCGCGCACCGACTTGTGCAGGGCCGAAATCTGGTCATAGAAGGCATCGCCCCCCTTGTCGAAACGGCGCAGGTTCTGCGCCATCGTCGCCTCGATGAAGGCGCCGTCGACCGTCGCCAGCTTGGCCGTGTGCGCTGCCGTACGCACCTGCTCGAGCAAGTTGAGCAGGCGTCGCGCATCGCCGTCAGCCAGACCGATCAGGCGCCCCTTGGCATCGTCGTCAAAGGCGAGGTCGGCCAACGCCGTATTGCGGGCGCGGTCGAACAAGGTGCCCATCTCGGCTTCGTCGAGCGACTTCAGCACATACACCGAGGCCCGCGAGAGCAGCGCCGAATTGACTTCGAACGAGGGGTTCTCGGTCGTCGCGCCAATGAAGGTGAACAAACCGGATTCGACAAAGGGCAGGAAGCCGTCCTGCTGTGCCTTGTTGAAGCGGTGGATTTCATCGACGAAGAGGATGGTCCGCCTGCCCTGCGCCCGCCACATCTCTGCCTGCGCCACCGCCTCGCGCACCTCCTTGATGCCGGAAAAGACAGCCGACAGTGCAATGAACTCGCACTGGAACTGCGTCGCCATCATCCGCGCCAGCGTCGTCTTGCCGACGCCCGGCGGCCCCCACAGGATCATCGAATGCGGCTGCCCGGATTCGAAAGCCAGCCGCAGCGGCTTGCCCGCCCCGAGCAGGTGCTGCTGGCCGATCACTTCGTCCGGCGTTTGCGGTCGCAGCTGCTCGGCAAGCGGGGCGTTCGCCTTATCCGGTGGCGAAGAAAACAGATCGCTCATGCGAGTTTATTCACCAATCACATCCGCACCGATTGGCGGGGTGAATTTGAATGTACTGGCCGGCAAGACGGGATTGCGTTCGATTTTCGAGAAACGGATATGCGTCGTTTGGCCGAAATTGTCCTGCAGTTCCATGGCTTTCAGATCGTTGCCGGAAAAGGCGAGGCGCACTTTTTCGAAGCCGCTGTCACCGGCCTTCGGAGTTGCCTCGACCCAGGCCATACCTTCGGCTTCGCCGGCTTCCCTGAGGGTGAAGTTTTTTTCCAGATCGTTGTTTCCGGAAAGCAGCGCGGCAGGCGAACTGCCGATCGCCTGCCCGGCCTTGCGGACCGTCACCTGCTGCAACTCAGGATCGTGAATCCAGATCTTTTCGCCATCGCCGACAATCAGCTGCGGGTACGGCTTGACGATTTCCCAGCGCAGCTTGCCGGGCCGCGCAATGGCGACCGTCCCGGAGGACTGTTGCGGCTTGCGGCCATTCTTGGCAATCACCGCCTGCGAAAATTCGGCTTTCAGCGTGCGGGTGTTTTTCAGGAAATCGTGCAACTGATCAACCGCACCGGCGTGGGCAAGCAGCGGGATGAAGCCGAAGGCTGCGGTGGACAGGATTTTTTGGGCGATATTCATGCGCATAGCTTACCGCGCCAACAAGTGGCGCGGTGTTTCAGGGTGTAACAAATTGATCGGGGGCCGCCCAGCTTACTCGACTGGCTTCTTCATCAGCACTTCACGGCCGCCACGACCATCCATGGTCGACACCAGCCCTGCTTTTTCCATGGCCTCGATTAGGCGAGCCGAGCGGTTGTAGCCGATGCGCAGGTGGCGCTGGACCAATGAAATCGAGGCGCGCTGGTTCTTGAGCACGATATCGACGGCTTGATCGTAGAGCGGGTCGCTCTCGGCATCGCCGCCGCTCTCGCCCGCTTCACCGCCCTCCTCGTCATCGCCGCCCGAACCAGTCAGGATGTCCTCGATGTATTCCGGCGCACCGGTGGCCTTGAGGTGTTCGACAACGCGATGTACTTCGTCGTCGGAAACGAAGGCGCCATGGACGCGGGTCGGATAGCCGGTGCCCGGCGCCAGATAGAGCATGTCGCCTTGGCCAAGCAGCGCTTCGGCGCCCATCTGGTCAAGGATGGTGCGCGAGTCGATCTTGCTCGATACCTGGAAGGACAGGCGGGTCGGGATGTTGGCCTTGATCAGGCCGGTAATCACGTCCACGCTCGGCCGCTGCGTCGCCAGCACGAGGTGGATGCCGGAGGCCCGCGCCTTCTGGGCCAGACGGGCGATCTGCTCCTCGACCTTCTTGCCGACGACCATCATGAGGTCAGCCAGTTCGTCGATGATGACGACGATGAAGGGCATGGTCTTCAGCGGCTCCGGCGTTTCCGGGGTCAGGGTCAGCGGGTTCGGGATGTGCTCGCCGCGCTTTTCGGCATCGCGAATCTTGGTGTTGAGGCCGGCGATGTTGCGCACGCCCATCGCCGACATCAGCTTGTAGCGCTTTTCCATCTCGGTGACGCACCAGTGCAGCGCGTTGGCCGCCTGCTTCATGTCGGTAACAACGGGCGCCAGCAGGTGTGGAATGCCTTCGTAGATCGACAACTCGAGCATCTTCGGGTCGACCATGATCAGGCGAACCTGATCCGGCTCGGCCTTGTAGAGCATCGACAGGATCATCGCATTGACGCCCACCGACTTGCCGGAACCGGTCGTCCCGGCCACCAGCAGGTGCGGCGTCTTGGCCAGGTCGGCGACCACCGGCAGACCGCCGATGTCCTTGCCGAGGCAGACGGTCAGCGGGCTGGTCATGTCGTTGTATGGCTTGCTCGAGATGATCTCGGAGAGCTTGACAGTCTGCCGCCGGGGATTGGGCAGTTCGAGCGCCATGCACGACTTGCCGGGCACCGTCTCAACGACGCGGATCGACACCATGGCCAGTGCCCGGGCCAGGTCGCGGGCCAGATTGACGATTTGCGCACCCTTGACGCCGACGGCCGGCTCAATTTCGTAGCGGGTAATCACCGGGCCGGGCAAAGCGGCCAGCACCTTGACCTGAACACCGAAATCCGAGAGCTTTCGTTCGATCAGGCGCGAGGTGTATTCGAGTGTTTCGGCACTCACTGTCTCGGTAGCCGGCGGCGCCGGATCGAGCAGGTGCAGCGGCGGCAACTGGCCGCCAATGATTGCTTCGGGGAACAGGGCAACCTGCTTCTCGCGTTCGATGCGGGCTTCAGCCTTTTTGGACACGGGCACTTCAGGCGGTGGCGTTTCGATGATGATCGGTTCGTGCAGTTCGACCCGGCGCTTTTCTTCTTCGACGACGACTTCGCGCTGCTGCGCCACTTCCTTGCCGATCTGCCGGTCACGCCAGGCATCGACACGACCATAAAAGAAGCCGACAAAAGTCTCCAGCATCACGCCGAGCTTTTCAAAGGCCCACAGCCACGACATCCCGGCGAAGATGCTCCAGCCTGCTGCCATGACCGACAGCAGCAGCAAGGTGGAGCCGGTATAGCCAAGTTGGGTTGCCAGGATTCGGCCGACCTCAATGCCGAGCATGCCGCCCGGCGCCAGCGGCAACTCTGCTTTCAACGAATAGAAACGCAGCGCTTCGAGCGATGAACTGGCCACCAGCAGGAACGAAAAGCCGCCCAAGGCAATGAACAGCGGGTGCTGCTTGTGCTCGTCCGGCGAATTGAATTTGCGGAAACCCCACCAGACGAACATGCCAAGCAGCACGATCCACCACCATGCGGAGAGCCCGAAGATGTAGAGCATCAGGTCGGCAATCCAGGCGCCGGCACGGCCGGCCGGGTTGTGCATGGTCTGCGAAATGACCGCATGCGACCAGCCTGGATCTTCCTTGCTGAATCCCCACAAGGCCATGGTCAGGAACAGCGCGACCGCGCCTAGCCCCAGCCAGCGGGATTCCTGCAACAGGTTGCCAATCTTTTCCGGTAACGGGCTGGGCGCTGCCCGCCGATCAACTGCCCTAGCCCCCATCCTCACACTCCCGGGATGACCGTCAGGTCATTCTCGATGCGGATGTAGCCACTCAATTCCAGATCGCGCATGACCTTGCTGACCATTTCACGCGATGCACCAATCATTTTCGCCATATCCTGCTTCGACATTTTTTTCTTGATAACACGTCGCCCTTCGACGACTTCCGACATATCCAGCAGAAGACGAGCCACGCGGCCATAAACATCAAGCAGCGCCAGGCTTTCGATCTTGCGATCCGCCTCACGCAAGCGCAGCACCAGCGTCTTCATCAGCTTCTGCGCCACCTGAAAATTGTCCTGCAGGCAACGCTGGAAGGATTCCTTGCTGAGGAACAGCAACTCGCAAGGCTCGGCGGCAACGACGTTGGCCGAACGGGGACTGCCGTCGATCAGGCCCATCTCGCCGAAGAATTCACTGGGACCAAGCCAGGCGAGAATGATCTCGCGGCCATCCTCATCGGTATTGGTCACCTTGGCCCGCCCGCTGAGCAGGATGTACAGGGAATCCGTACTATCGCCGGCCCTGACCACGGAGGCGCCACGTTCGACACGTTTTCGCCCGGAGACCTTGGAGAGTTTCTCCAGTTCAACGTCGTCCAACCCGGAAAACAGCGGTACGTTACGCAAAACCACCAGACTTAATCCGCAAGGGGTAGTTGCCATAAATCAGTTTCCGTTCATATAGTTACGAAACGATTATAAACTGCTTTCCCAAATTACATAGGAACTTCGAAAAAATTGGAAGCCCAGACAACGCTATAATTTTCCGATCAGTCACCCAAGAGGATCGTCATGTCCCAAAATGCCCGCCACAATCCCCTCATCATCCTCGGTTCCGGCCCGGCCGGCTACACCGCTGCTGTCTATGCCGCCCGCGCCAACCTCAAGCCGGTGCTGATCACCGGCATGGCCCAAGGCGGCCAATTGATGACCACGACCGAAGTCGATAACTGGCCGGCGGCGGCTGAAGGCATCCAGGGCCCGGAACTGATGGCCAATTTCGAAGCCCATGCCCGTCGCTTCGAGACTGAAATCTTGTTCGACCACATCCACACCACCAAGCTGACCGAAAAACCCTTTACGCTGATCGGCGATGCCGGCACCTACACCTGCGACGCATTGATCATCGCGACCGGCGCTTCGGCCATGTATCTCGGCCTGCCCTCCGAAGAAACCTTCGCCGGCAAGGGCGTCTCCGCTTGCGCCACCTGTGACGGCTTCTTCTATCGCAACAAGCCGGTCGCAGTCGTTGGCGGCGGCAATACCGCCGTCGAGGAAGCACTCTACCTCGCCAACATTGCCAGCCATGTGACGGTGATTCATCGTCGCGAGAAGTTCAAGGCCGAGAAGATCATGCAGGACAAGCTGTTCAAGAAAGCCGCAGAAGGCAAGGTCACCATCCTCTGGAACAGCACACTGGACGAAGTGCTAGGCGATGACTCCGGCGTCACCGGCCTGTCAGTCAAGAACGTCAAGACCGGCGAGATGCAGAAGGTCGACGTGCATGGCGTATTCATCGCCATCGGCCACAAGCCCAACACCGACATTTTTGCTGGCCAACTCGAAATGGACAACGGCTATCTGGTTACCCAGGCGGGCCGCAACGGCAATGCAACGCAAACCAGCATTCCCGGCATCTTCGCGGCTGGCGACGTACAGGACCAGATCTACAAGCAGGCCTGCACCTCGGCCGGCTCGGGCTGCATGGCAGCGCTCGATGCCGAGCGTTACCTGGACAACCTCGACCACGCCTGACTCGCTTGATCGACCCGGAAGACCTTGCTGCCTTCCAGGCGGCGGTGGCCGATATCGAGCCACTGCCGCCGGCCAATCGTGTGCATCTGGCCAAACCGAAACGGCCCGTCGTTGTTCGGCCACCGAGCGTTGAAAAGCGCCCACCAACACCGAAAAAAGCTCGCGACAATGGTTTGCCAGCCCACTGGAACGCTCCCGGCGCGGCAAAAGACACAGAGCAGAGCAAACCTCTCAATCCGGACCACGCGGCGTTTCGTGCCGCTATGGCCGGCGTCCAGCCGCTTCCCGCGCCCAATGTCGTTCAGCACGGTACCTGCCCACCCCCACCCCGCCCACTGCAACACATTGCCGACGAGCGAGCAGCGCTGCATGAAAGTCTTCACGGCCATATCGGCCTGCAGGACCGCCTGGAAGGTGGCGATGAGCCGCATTACCTGCGCACTGGTTTGGCCCAGACCGTTCTGCGTGATCTGCGACGGGGGCGCTGGGTCGTTCAGGATGAAATCGATCTGCATGGCCTGAACCGCGACGAAGCACGCCAATTGCTCGCCACTTTCCTGGCTGAATGCCTGCATCACGGGAAGCGCTGCATTCGGGTCGTGCACGGCAAGGGGCTGGGCTCCCCACAGAAACTTTCTATCCTGCGCCAATTGGTGCGCGGCTGGCTGGCCCAGCGCGAGGAGACCCTGGCCTACTGCCAGGCAAAGCCGCACGATGGCGGCGAAGGCGCCCTGCTCGTCCTGCTGCGCGCCCCAAAAAACAAAGGGTGACCTGAGGTCACCCTTCTTTCCAGCTTCACTCCACGATCGACAACGACCGTGGAAACCTCATCAGACTGCTGCTTCGTCGGTCTCACCAGTGCGGATACGCACGACCTGCTCAACAGGCATCACGAAAATCTTGCCGTCACCGATCTTGCCGGTACGCGCTGCCTTGATGATGGCTTCGATCGCTGCATCAACATTGTTGGAATTGACGACGATCTCAATCTTGATCTTGGGCAGGAAATCGACGACATATTCGGCGCCACGATACAACTCGGTGTGCCCCTTCTGACGACCAAAACCCTTGACTTCGGTCACGGTCAAGCCGCTGATGCCGATTTCCGAAAGCGCTTCGCGTACTTCGTCGAGCTTGAAAGGCTTGATGATGGCTTCAATTTTCTTCATGTAATGATTCCTCTCTACAGTTTCTTAAAACTCGTCCACATACCGATTGGTAATAGGATAACGCCAATCCTTGCCAAAGCCACGCGGCGTGATACGAATGCCTATTGGCGCCTGGCGGCGCTTGTACTCGGCAATCCGCAGCAGGCGCACGACACGGCGCACATCCGCTTCCGGCAGACCGGCCGCGATGATCTCGCGCGGGCTGCGATCCTCTTCCATATAAGCACGGACAATGGCGTCCAACACTTCGTAGGGCGGCAGCGAATCCTGGTCGGTCTGGTCAGGTTTCAGTTCAGCAGACGGCGGCCGGACAATGATGTTTTCCGGAATGACCGGGTCGCCCTGACAGAGGGTATTGCGGTAAACAGACAGACGATAGACCAGCGTCTTGTAAACGTCCTTGATTACGGCAAAGCCGCCCGCCATGTCGCCATAAAGCGTGCAGTAGCCAACGGCCATTTCTGACTTGTTGCCGGTCGTCAGCACCAGCGACCCTGTCTTGTTCGACAGCGCCATCAGAATATTGCCGCGAATGCGCGCCTGGATATTCTCTTCGGTCGTATCAGCCGGCAAACCCGCGAACAGAGGATCAAGCATCGCGCCATAGACATCCATCGCCGGTGCGATGGGAATCTCGTCATAGCGCACGCCAAGAACCCGGATCATCTCGCGCGAATCGTCGAGACTCATCTGCGCGGTATAGGGGGACGGCATCATCACGGCCCGAACCTTGTCAGCCCCGAGCGCATCGACTGCCACACAAAGCGTCAAGGCGGAATCGATACCACCGGACAGACCGATGATCGCCCCCTTGAAGCCGGTCTTGCCGATATAGTCGCGCACACCGACAACCAGCGCCTGGTAGGCCTCAGCCTCAAGCGAAAGTTCGTCGGCGAGGTCGTCCGAACGCAAGCGACCAGCGTCGAAATCGACAATACCCAGCGCCTCCTCGAACTGTGGCAGGCGCATGCAACAGTTCTTTCGTGCATCCAGTGCAAAAGAAGCACCGTCGAAGACCAGTTCATCCTGCCCACCGACCAGATTGCAATAAACAGCAGGAATTCCCGTCGCATCGATTCGGTCACTAAGAACCTGGATGCGCTGTTGATGTTTTTCGAGATGACAAGGCGAAGCGTTGAGCACGAGCAGCAATTCGGCACCGGACTTGTGCGCCAGCTCTGCCGCGCCTTCTTCCCAAATATCGGCACAGATATTGATGCCGCAACGCACACCACCGAGTGTCACGACACAAGCCTCGGTGCCGGCCTCGAAATAGCGTTTCTCGTCAAAAACTTCATAATTGGGCAGGCGCATCTTGCGATACACCGCCACTTTCCGGCCATTTTCAATGACCGTGGCCGCGTTGTGGCAGCGACCTTCATGCTCTTCCGGATGCCCGACGATGACGTCGATGCCGTCAACGCGGGAGGCCAGATCGTCCAGTGCTCGCGCGCAAGCCCGATAGAAATCGGGGCGCAGAAGCAGATCTTCCGGTGGGTAGCCGCACAATGCCAGTTCCGGCGTCAGCAGCACCTGTGCACCGCGTGCTTTCGCCTCGACGGCGCATTCAATGATGCGTTCGACGTTGCCCGTCAGGTCACCAACGGTAGCGTTGAACTGAGCAACGGCGATACGCAACATGATGGCTTAGTAGTTCGGCTTGTCCTTGGCGTCATTGAAACGCTGAACGCCTTCCATGACTTCCTTGCGGGCAGCTTCGATATCTTCCCAGCCATTGACCTTGACCCACTTGCCCGGCTCGAGATCTTTGTAGTGCTCGAAGAAGTGGGAGATCTGCTTGCGCAGCAGGTCCGGCATGTCTTCGATGGTCTTGACGTCCTTGTACAGCGGGGTCAGCTTGTCGACCGGCACAGCCAGCAGCTTGGCGTCATTACCACCTTCGTCGGTCATCGACAGCTGGCCGAGCGGGCGGCAGCGGACGACAACACCCGGCGGCAGGGAGAACGGGGCAACGACCAGCACGTCGACCGGATCACCGTCACCAGCGATGGTGTGCGGGATGTAGCCGTAGTTGCAGGGATAGTGCATGGACGTGGACATGAAGCGATCAACAAAGATCGCGCCACTTTCCTTGTCAACTTCGTACTTGACCGGCTCGGAATGAGCGGAAATCTCGATGATGACGTTGAAATCGTCGGGAAGGGACTTGCCGGAAGGAACGTTGTTAAGTGCCATGTTGTATCTCTCTGCGTTTAGGTTTGAGAACTTGCGATTATAACGCCGTACTGGCCTTTCTCACTGCCAGGCGGCGACGAACTCCTGCCAGTGCGGTGCGCCAATTTTTACCAGTTGCGCCTTGACGAATTCGCCTTCGGCGACTTCTTCCTCGGCCGTCAATTCACCGCGCAGGCGACGAAAGCGGTTGTAGACGAGATAGGTATTGATCACGTCGGTTTCGCAGTAATCGCGAATCTCGCCAATCTTGCCGGCTTGCCAGGCTTCCCAGACCTTGCCGCCATCCATGCCAAGCTTGCCGGGAAAACCGAAGAGCTTGGCCAGATCGTCAAGCGGCGCATTGGCCCGGGCGTTGTACAGGGCCAGCAGGTCCATCAGATCGAGATGACGGGTGTGATAGCGGCTGATGTAGTTGTTCCACTTGAAATCGCGCGAATCAGCGTAATCGCCATCACCGAGATCCCAGTAACGGGGAGCGCTGACAGCATGCAGCATGCCGCGATAGTGCAGCACGGGCAGGTCGAAACCGCCACCGTTCCACGAAACGATCTGCGGTGTGAATTTCTCGATGCCGTCGAAAAAGCGCTGGATGATCGCTCCTTCGTTGAGATCGGGCTCTGACAACGACCAGACCTTCAAGCCTTCGTTTGTCCGCAACACGCAGGAGATGGTCACGACACGCTGCAGATGCAATTGCAGGAAATCATTGCCGGTCTTGGCCCGGCGCTGCTGGAAGGCCAGCTCGGCGACTTCGTCGTCGGAAAGTTCAGCCGGCAGATCGTTCAGACGGCGCAGTCCGGCGACATCGGGAATCGTCTCGATGTCAAAAATCAAAACAGGCTTCATGCCGGAAAAACACCTGTCGAGAGATAACGATCACCACGATCGCAGATGATCGAGACAATGACGGCATTCTCCAGTTGCTGTGCCAGACGCAGGGCCACAGCGAGGGCACCGCCCGATGAAATGCCAGCGAAGATACCCTCTTCCATCGCCAGGCGGCGCGTCATTGCCTCGGCATCGGCCTGACTGACGTACTCGATGCGATCGACGTTGGTGTTGCTGTAAATCTTCGGCAAATAGGCCTCCGGCCATTTTCGGATACCCGGAATCTGGCTACCATCTTCCGGCTGACAACCGACGATCTCGATCGCCGGGTTCGTTTCCTTCAGGAATCGACTGGTTCCCATGATGGTCCCGGTCGTTCCCATGCTGGAAACGAAATGAGTGATCTTGCCTTCGGTATCGCGCCAGATTTCCGGTCCGGTGCCTTCGTAGTGGGCCAGCGGATTATCGGGGTTGGCAAACTGGTCAAGGATGATGCCCTTGCCTTCGTCGCGCATTTTCTCGGCCACGTCGCGAGCCAGCTCCATGCCGCCATCCCGGGGTGTCAGCACAAGTTCTGCTCCGTAGGCGCGCATGCTTTGCCGACGCTCGATGCTCTGATTTTCCGGCATGACGAGGATCATCCTGTAACCCTTGATTGCCGCCGCCATGGCCAGCGCAATGCCGGTATTGCCCGAGGTCGCCTCAATCAGCGTGTCGCCTGGCTTGATGTCGCCACGCGCCTCGGCGCGGACAATCATCGACAGCGCCGGCCTGTCTTTTACCGAACCAGCCGGGTTATTCCCCTCCAGCTTGGCGAGAATGACGTTACCCCGCTTGTCGTTGTCAGCACCAGGAATGCGTACCAGACGTACCAGCGGCGTATTTCCGACAAAATCCTGCAAGGTTTTATACATTGCGATTGAGCCACTCGATATATTGGGAGACGCCCTCTTCTACCGTTGCCATCGGCGCTTCGTAGCCGGCTGCACGCAGCTTGCCCAGGTCAGCCTGCGTGAATGCCTGATACTTGCCCTTCAGTGCATCGGGGAAGGCAACGTACTCCAGCAAACCCTGTGCCCGCAATTCGTCCAGCGACAACGGCGACTCATTTCTGGCCTTCCGACAGCCGTTAACCGCTGCCACGGCAACATCGTTGAAGCTTTGCGCCCGACCGGAACCTAGGTTGAAAATACCGGATTTCTCGGGGTGATCGAGGAAGAACAGATTGACCTTGGCAACGTCACCAACAAAAACGAAATCCCGCTGCTGGCCGCCATCCGGGTAACCGTGCGAACCTTCGAACAACTTGACCTTGCCGTCGGCGCGGAACTGGTTGAAGTTGTGGAAGGCGACCGAAGCCATGCGTCCCTTGTGCGTTTCACGCGGGCCATAAACATTGAAATAGCGAAAGCCGACGATCTGCGACGAGGGTTTCTGGGCCAGGCGCTGACGAACGATCTGATCAAACAGGAATTTGGAATAACCGTAGACGTTGAGCGGCCCTTCGTACTGGCGCTCCTCCTTGAATGTGCCGCTGGAGCCATAGGTCGCCGCACTGGAGGCATAGAGGAACTGAACATCCTGATCCAGACACCAATCGAGCAGAATCATGGAGTAACGGTAGTTGTTCTCCATCATATAGCGGCCGTCCGTCTCCATGGTGTCGGAACAAGCGCCTTCGTGCAGGATGGCGTCGATTTCGCCGTCGAAGTGACCTGCCTGGATACGCTCGATGAAGTCGTTCTTGTCGAGATAATCGACGACTTCACAATCGATCAAGTTCTTGAACTTGTCTGCCTTGGTCAGGTTATCGACGGCGATGATGTTCGTGATGCCGCGCTCGTTGAGCGCCTTGACGATATTGGACCCGATGAAGCCGGCGGCGCCGGTGACGACGATGTACATGATTTTTCCTTACAGTGCAGCGATGAGTTCTTCGCGGCTGACAACGGCAGTGCCGAGCTTGCCGACAACGATGCCAGCTGCGATGTTGGCCACACGAATGGCTTCGTCCCAATCGGCTCCGGCAGCAATCATTACCGCCAGCGTGGCAATAACCGTATCTCCGGCCCCTGACACATCGAAAACCTCTCGCGCCAGAGCGGGCTGGTGATGCACCGCATCATCGGCGAACAGTGTCATTCCTTCTTCACTGCGGGTGACCAGCAAGGCTTCGAGACCAAGCTCGCCACGCAGCTTGCGCGCCTTGGCAGCCAACTCTTCCTCGGAAGACCAGCGACCGACTACTTCCCGCAACTCCGAACGATTCGGGGTAATCACCGTGGCACCGGCATATTTCCCCCATTCATCGCCCTTCGGGTCGACCAAGACCGGCTTGTCGTGGGATCGGGCAATGCGGATCATCTCGGAGATGTGCGTCAGACCTCCCTTACCATAATCCGAGAGGATCACGACATCGGCCTGAACGACACGTTGCTCGAAATCGGCCAGCTTGGCCTTCAGGATTTCGTGCGATGGGGTCGTTTCAAAATCGATGCGCAGTAGCTGCTGCTGACGCCCAATGACGCGGAGCTTGACCGTGGTATCGATCTCGCGATCAATGTGCAAAGCCGCGTCGATCTGGCCTTCGTCGAGCAGTCGCCCGAGAGTACGTCCGGCCTCGTCGTCACCAACAACCGACAGCAAGGCAGAAACTGCCCCCAGCGAGGCTGCATTACGGGCCACGTTGGCGGCTCCACCAAGGCGCTCTTCCATCCGCTCGACCTTGACCACCGGTACCGGTGCCTCCGGAGAAATCCGGCTGACCTCGCCAAACCAGTAACGATCCAGCATGACGTCACCAACGACCAGCAGGCGAACCTGCGACAGCTTTTCCAGCAAGTTGCTACTCATCGTTCAGCGCCCGATCGCGAAATACTCGATACCCGAGCCACGCACGAACTTCGGGTCGTACAGGTTACGGCCGTCGAAGATCACCGGGGTCTTCAGGGCTTTCTTGATCTCTTCGAAATCCGGACTGCGGAATTCCTTCCATTCGGTCACGATGAGTAGCGCATCGGCGTTCTGAAGGGCGCCCATCGGGTTTTCGGCGTAGGTCAGGCGCGATTCATCACCGTAGATGCGTTTTGTTTCGGGCATGGCAACCGGGTCGTAGGCAGTGACGGTGGCACCTGCATCGAACAGGTCGGCAATGAGTTCGCGACTGGGGGCTTCGCGCATGTCGTCGGTGTTGGGCTTGAAGGCCAGGCCCCAGAGGGCGAAGTGCTTGCCTTTGAGGTCGCCGAACTTGGCTTTGAGTTTCTTGGTCAGGATGTGCTTCTGGGCGTCGTTGGCTTCTTCGACAGCCGTGAGCACCTTGAGGGTGATGTTGGCGTCGTCCTGGGCAGTGGCGATCAGTGCCTTGACGTCCTTGGGGAAGCAGGAGCCGCCGTAACCACAACCGGGGTAGAGGAAGTGGTAGCCAATGCGCGGGTCGGAGCCGATACCCTGGCGAACCATTTCGATGTCGGCACCGAGGACTTCAGCGAGGTTGGCCAGTTCGTTCATGAAGCTGATGCGGGTGGCGAGCATGGCGTTGGCGGCGTACTTGGTGAGTTCGGCACTCTTGACGTCGGTGATGATCAGACGCTCGTGGTTACGCTGGAATGGGGCGTAGAGGGCGCGCATCAGGTGGATGGCCTGTTCTTCTTCGGCACCGACGACGATGCGGTCGGGACGCATGAAGTCTTCTACGGCGGCGCCTTCCTTGAGGAATTCAGGGTTGGAGACGACGCTGTAGGGGATGTCGATGCCACGTTTTTGCAGTTCGTCGGCGATGGCGGCCTTGACCTTGGCGCCGGTGCCGACCGGGACGGTGCTTTTGTCGACGACGACTTTGTAGTCGGTCATCAGGCGGCCGATGTTGCGGGCGGCGCCAAGGACGTACTGGAGGTCGGCGGAGCCGTCTTCGTCAGGCGGGGTGCCGACGGCGATGAACTGGATGGTGCCGTGCTGGACGGCCTTTTCGACATCGGTGGTGAAGTGCAGGCGGCCAGCGGCGACGTTGCGGCGGACCATTTCGAGCAGGCCCGGCTCGTGAATCGGAATGCCTCCGTCTTCAAGAATGCGGATCTTGTTGGGATCGAGATCGAGACAAAGAACATCGTTGCCTACTTCGGCCAGACAGGTGCCACTGACCAGTCCCACATAGCCGGTACCGACGACGGTGATTTTCATGAGAATTTCCTACAAAGTTTGATCGAATTCTTCGCCACGGCGTGGCGGATAGGTTTCCCAACCGCCACAGGCCGGACAGCGCCAGTAGAACTGACGGGCCTTGAAACCGCAATTATCGCACCGATAACGTGACAGGCGCTTGGTGTAGCCCTGAATGATGCTCTTGGCCAACTCAACGTCCGGACGCACCTCCGGAGCAACCAAGGGCAGGCGCGCGCTCATCAACTTCTCCAGCCCCAGCAAGGTCGGATTACGCTGCAACTCGGCACGGACGAGACGATAGGCCGCCTCGGTCCCCTCATTCTCCAGCACCAGTTGATAGACCACCTCCAGCAGATCCAGCGAGGGGTAGCGTTCCAGGTAACCACTGAGCAAGGCAATGCCTTCGGCAGGCCGCTCCAGCTTGCGGTAGGCTTCGAGCAGACGCTGCGCAACCAAGGCAAGATACGCGGGATCCTGCTGCTCGATGCGCTGCCAGGCTTCGATGGCCTCGGTCATTGAGCCTTCCTGCAGTAGCAGATCCCCCTGCAGCAGGCTGGCGCGGACACACTTCCGGTTCTCCTGCATGGCGACGTCAAGGTATTCCCGCGCCGTATCCGAGCGAGAACGCATGATCTCGTTAGCCGCCAACTCACAGTAGTACTCGGCAATTTCACGATGCGAGGCAACATCCGGCAACTCACGGGCAATCCCGACGGCCTTCAGCCATTCTTTCTCGACCTGATAGATTTCCAGTAGATTGCGCTTGGCCTCCTCCTCAAAGGAGGTACCGAGAAGCTTGTTGAATATATCTTCGGCCCGGTCTAGCAAGCCCGCTTTCAGGTAGTCCTGACCCAACTCAGACAAAGCCTGCAATCGAACACGCTCCTCAAGATCGGGCAAATCGATCAGGTTCTGGTGCATGCGAATGGCGCGCTCGGTTTCACCCCGCCGACGGAACAAATTTCCCAGCGCGAAATGCAACTCAACGGTCTGAGAATCAACCTTGGCAACCTCGAGAAACGAATCGATGGCCTTGTCCGGCTGCTCGTTGAGCAGAAAATTCAAACCCTGAAAATATGAACGCGGCAATGAGCGCGACTCATGCACCACCTGGCGCATATCAACGCGAGCCGCAGCCCAACCCAAGCCGAAAAATACCGGGATGAGCAACAACTGCCAGTAATCGAATAAATCATTCATACGGCGGGCGGCTCTTCCGCTTTGGCCACTATCGGCGTTTGATTGGGGACTCGTTTCAGACGAGAGATTTCACGCCGCTGGCGGAAAATCACGCCAAGCAGTGAAAGTGCGCCAAGAATTGCGCCGCCGACGAAGAAAGCCAGCAAGGCGATCACCAGCGGCGCTTGCCAGACTTGCCCTGGCAGAAGGCGAAGGCTGACCGAATCGGTATTCTGGGCCGCAAAAACCACCAGAAAGGCGAAGATGATGAGCCGTATAGCCCAAGTCAATACTGTCATGACATTCAATAAAAAAGGGCAGTGAAATCATTCACTGCCCTGAATCTACCACATTAGGCCAAGTCCGGCGTTAGATCGCCTGATCGACCCTTTCTCGCAATTCTTTTCCTGCCTTGAAGTGGGGAACCCACTTGGCCGGCACGCTGACCTTTTCCCCCGATTTGGGATTGCGTCCAACACGCGGGGGACGGTAGTTGAGCGCAAAGCTGCCGAATCCACGGATCTCGATACGATCTCCTCGCACAAGTGCTTCAGACATCGCATCGAGAATCATCTTGACCGCAAAATCAGCATCCTTCGCCACCAACTGCGGAAAACGCTCCGCCAGCTGGGCGATGAGCTCGGATTTGGTCATGCTTTTGCCTTATCAGCCTTGCTGGTTGAGCTTGGCCTTCAGCAGGGCACCCAGGTTGGTCGTACCGGAAGCAGCGGCGGAAGACTCTGCAGACAGCTTCTGCATGGCTTCGTGCTGTTCGGCATTGTCCTTGGCCTTGATCGACAGGTTGATACCACGGGTCTTGCGATCCACGTTGATGATCATGGCTTCAACGGTATCGCCCACCTTCAGGTGCTGCGACAGGTCGTCGATACGATCACGCGAGAATTCGGAAGCACGCAGGTAACCTTCGTTCTCACCATCCAGGGTCAGCACAGCACCGCGGGCATCGACCGTCTTGACGGTGCAACGCACGATGCTGTTCTTCTCGTGGGTGGCAATGAAGTTGGTGTACGGATCGCCTTCGAGTTGCTTGATGCCGAGGGAGATACGCTCCTTCTCGACGTCGATGCCGAGAACAACTGCCTCGACTTCGTCGCCCTTCTTGAAGTTACGGATGGCTTCTTCGCCAGTTGCTGACCAGGACAGGTCGGACAGGTGAACCAGACCATCGATACCACCAGGCAGACCGATGAAGATGCCGAAGTCGGTGATCGACTTGATGGCGCCCTTAACCTTGTCACCCTTCTTATGGTTCATCGCGAAGTCGTCCCAAGGATTGGCTTGGCACTGCTTCATACCCAGGGAAATACGACGACGCTCTTCGTCGATTTCCAGGATCATGACTTCGACTTCGTCGCCGAGCTGGACAACCTTGGACGGATGAACGTTCTTGTTGGTCCAGTCCATTTCGGAAACGTGAACCAGGCCTTCGATGCCTTGTTCGATTTCAACGAAAGAACCGTAGTCGGTCAGGTTGGTGACCTTGCCGAACAGGCGGGTACCAGCCGGATAACGGCGGGCAATACCAACCCACGGATCGTCGCCCAGTTGCTTCATACCCAGGGAGACGCGGTTCTTCTCGGCGTCAAACTTGAGGATCTTGGCGGTAACTTCGTCGCCAACATTGAGCACTTCGCTCGGGTGACGGACACGGCGCCAGGCCAGGTCGGTGATGTGCAGCAGACCATCGATACCACCGAGGTCGACGAATGCGCCGTAATCGGTGATGTTCTTGACGATACCCTTGACGGTGGTGCCTTCCTTGAGGTTCTCGAGCAGCTTTTCGCGATCTTTGTCAGCGGTGGCTTCGAGCACGGCACGGCGGGACATCACAACGTTGTTGCGCTTGCGGTCAAGCTTGATGACCTTGAACTCCATGGTCTTGCCTTCGTACGGCGTGGTGTCCTTGACCGGACGCATGTCGACGAGGGAACCCGGCAGGAAGGCGCGAACACC
>Ga0316605_10000125_pt1 | contig 73273 bp, 62 predicted proteins | sample OWC_soil_day20_n_FD_207666 | JGI IMG/M metagenome (GOLD analysis project Ga0316605, IMG submission 207666) | Wetland soil microbial communities from Old Woman Creek delta, Ohio, United States - OWC_soil_day20_noCT | ecosystem: Environmental > Terrestrial > Soil > Wetlands | place: USA: Ohio...
GGGCGCTGCTGGTGGTGGATGCGTCCCAGGGGGTTGAAGCCCAGACGGTGGCCAACTGCTATACCGCCCTTGATCTGGGCGTCGAGGTGGTGCCGGTACTGAACAAGATGGACTTGCCCCAGGCCAACCCCGAAGGCGCACGGCAGGAAATCGAAGACGTCATCGGCATTGATGCCACTGATGCCGTGCCGTGTTCCGCCAAAACCGGCATGGGGGTGGATGACATTCTTGAGGCCGTGATCGCCAAGATTCCGCCGCCCAAGGGTGACGTGGACAAGCCCCTCAAGGCACTGATTATTGATTCCTGGTTCGACAACTATGTTGGCGTGGTTATGCTGGTGCGGGTGATTGACGGCAGCCTGAAGTCCAAGGACCGAATCCGCCTCATGGCCACCGGCACCACTCACCTCTGCGAGCAGGTGGGCGTGTTCACGCCCAAGTCTCTGACCAAGGAACGGCTGTCAGCCGGCGAGGTGGGCTTCATCATCTCGGGTATCAAAGAACTCAAGGCAGCCAACGTCGGCGACACGGTAACCCTGGCCGATCGGCCGGCAGCGGAACCTTTACCCGGCTTCAAGGAGATCAAGCCCCAGGTGTTTGCCGGCCTTTACCCGGTGGAGGCGAATCAATACGATTCCCTGCGCGAAGCGCTGGAAAAGCTCCAGTTGAACGATGCCTCGCTGCAATATGAGCCGGAAGTTTCCCAGGCGCTGGGTTTTGGTTTCCGCTGTGGCTTCCTCGGTCTCCTGCACATGGAAATCGTGCAGGAGCGTCTGGAGCGGGAATTCGATCAGGACCTCATCACAACGGCTCCTACCGTGGTGTATCAGGTGCAATTGCGCGGCGGCGAGGAAATCCTGGTGGAGAATCCGTCGAAACTGCCGGATATCCAGAAGATCGAGGAAATCCGCGAGCCGATCATTACCACGCAAATCTTCCTGCCCCAGGACTACGTCGGCGCGGTTATCACCCTTTGCACCAGCAAGCGTGGCAACCAGGTGGATATGCGCTATCACGGTCGCCAGGTGCATCTGACTTACGAAATGCCCCTGGCCGAGGTGGTGTTCGACTTCTTCGATAAGCTGAAATCGGTCTCGCGTGGCTACGCTTCCCTTGACTATGAGTTCAAGGAATATCGGGCGGCCGACGTGGTGAAACTCGATGTGCTGATTAACAGCGAAAAGGTGGACGCGCTATCCATCATCGTGCACCGTGCGAATGCTCCGTATCGTGGCCGGGAGTTGGCGGCCAAGATGCGCGAACTGATCCCGCGGCAGATGTACGATGTGGCGATTCAGGCCGCGATCGGCTCCAACATTGTGGCGCGGGAAAACGTCAAAGCCATGCGCAAGGACGTGCTGGCCAAGTGTTACGGCGGTGACATCACGCGTAAGAAAAAGCTGCTGGAAAAGCAGAAGGCTGGCAAGAAGCGCATGAAGCAGGTGGGCCGGGTGGAGATTCCCCAGGAGGCCTTCCTTGCCGTGCTGCGCGTCGGCGACAAGTAAGGATAGAAATGAACTTTCCGTTTATTTTGCTGGTTCTTTGTGCCGTGACTGGCGTGTTGTGGACCGTCGACCATTTCTGGGCACGGAAAAAACGCCCCCAGGGAGCCAAGGAACCGGTTTGGGTCGAGTGGGGCGCCAGTTTCTTCCCCGTGATTTTCTTCGTGTTCGCCTTGCGCTCGTTCATCGTCGAGCCGTTCCGTATTCCCTCGGGCTCCATGATTCCGACTTTGCAGATCGGCGATTTCATTCTGGTTAACAAATTCACCTACGGTATTCGTCTGCCGGTGATTAACAAGAAGATCATCGACATCAACAAACCCCAGCGGGGCGATGTGTTCGTCTTCCACTATCCTCCCGACCCGTCGGTGGATTACATCAAGCGCATTGTCGGCTTGCCCGGTGATACTGTGGCCTACCAAAACAAGCGCCTCACCATCAACGGCGAAGAAGTGCCGTTCAAGAAAATCGACGACTACCTGCATCCCGGGCAGTTGTATTACTCGCCCCGCTATGCTGAAAAGCTTGGTGCCGTGGAGCATGAAGCACTGATTGAAACCGAGAGTCCGGCTTACGTTGCTCAGAGTGCACAATTCCCGTTTCGCGAAAATTGCCTCTACAATAATGCAGGGGTAATCTGCAAAGTACCGGAGGGACATTACTTCGCCATGGGTGATAACCGGGATAACTCGGCGGACAGCCGGGTGTGGGGCTTTGTCCCGGATGAGAATATCGTCGGCAAGGCTTATTTTGTCTGGATGCATGCCGAATCCCTGCTGCCTCCGCGCGGATTCGATTTTGGCCGTATCGGTTCCTTCGATTAAAGGATGGGAAAAATGAAAAAACAGAAAGGGTTGAGTCTTGTCGCTATGATTATCGTGGGCGTCCTACTAGCATTGGTTCTGCTTGTTGGTGCCAAAGTGTTACCCACGGTGACGGAGTATTACTCAATCAAGCAATCAGTACTTTCCGTTGTCAAGGATCCCTCCCTCAAGGGTGCGACAGTGGCCGATTTGCGCAAGGCGTTTAGTAAGCACGCAGAGATTCAGAGCATCAAGTCGATCACTCCGGTCGATCTGGAAATCAGCAAGGATGGCGGCGAGGTGGTGATCGGCTTCTCCTACTCATCCAAGGTGCCGCTATTTGCCAACGTCAGTCTATTGATCGACTTTCAAGGTAGCTACAGCGCCAACGATTGATGAAGCATGATCGGCTGGAACAAGGGCTGGGGCACGGTTTTGGCCGACCGGAACTGTTGATTCAGGCCCTTACCCATCGCAGCCACGGCTCACCCCATAACGAGCGGCTGGAGTTCCTCGGTGATGGTGTTCTGAACTGCGTTATTGCGGCGGAACTCTATGATCGCTTTCCCAATCTCAAGGAAGGCGAGCTTTCAAGGCTTCGCGCTAATCTGGTGCGTCAGGAAGCGCTGCATGAGATTGCATTGACTCTTTCCCTGGGGGATTACCTGCGCTTAGGCGAAGGAGAAATGAAAAGTGGTGGCTTTCGCCGTCCGTCGATACTTGCCGATACCCTCGAAGCGATTATCGGCGCGGCCTATCTCGATGCGGGGTTCCAGGCTGCCCAAACCATGGTGTTGCGGCTGCATCAGCCGCTGCTAGCCCGGGTAGACCCGAGCCGGTCGGGCAAAGATCCCAAAACCGCTTTGCAGGAATGGCTGCAAGGTCGCAAACTGCCCTTGCCCCACTATCAAGTGCGTGAAACCCTCGGCGAGGCCCACGCTCAGGAGTTTGAGGTGGAGTGTTTGATTTCGGTGCTTAAGGTCCAAGGTTCGGGCCGTGGAGCGAGCCGCCGCGCCGCCGAACAGGCGGCGGCAAAACTGGTGTTGGAGAAAATACAGGCATGAATGCGGAAGTCCCTTTTCGTTGCGGCACGGTGGCCGTGGTTGGACGACCGAATGTCGGCAAGTCCACTCTGACCAATCGCCTCGTGGGCGCCAAGGTCAGCATCACCTCGAAGAAGGCGCAGACCACACGCCATCGCATCCACGGCATCCTGACTTCCGAGTCGGCGCAGCTGATCCTCGTCGATACGCCGGGCTTCCAGCACCGTCATCGCAACGCACTGCATCGTCTGATGAACCGCAGCGTGACCCAGACCCTGTCGGATGTGGATGTCGTGCTATTCCTGATCGAGGCCGGACGTTTCAGTGCCGATGACAGGGAAGTCATGAAATGTCTGCCGGAAGGCCAGCCGGTGCTGCTGGTCATTAACAAGATCGACCGCCTGGCTGATAAATCGCGGCTGCTGCCTTTCATCGAGGGGCTGGCGAAGGAGTTTCCCTTTACCGAAATCCTGCCGGTGAGTGCCGAAAAGGGCTTGGGGCTGGAAGAACTGGTTGCCACGGTGACCCGCTACCTGCCCGAGGGCGATCCCATCTTCGGTCCCGATGACATTACTGACCGTTCGGAGCGTTTTCTTGCTGCCGAGCTCATACGGGAAAAGCTGTTCCGCAATCTCGGCGAGGAGCTTCCCTACGGCGTGACGGTGGAGATCGAAAAGTTTGAGATGGAAGGTGATCTGCGACGGATTTACGCCGCCGTGATCGTGGATAAAGCGGCCCACAAGGCGATCGTGATCGGCAAAGGGGGGGAGCGCCTCAAGCGCATGTCCTCTGATGCGCGCAAGGACATGGAAGAACTCTTCGGTGGTCGTGTCTGGCTCGAAACCTGGGTCAAGGTCAAGAGCGGCTGGGCCGATGACGAGCGGGCGCTGAAGAGCTTAGGGTACGAATGACCCAGCAGCGTCAGCGGGTCGATGGTGCCCAGGCTTTCCTGCTGCATGCCCATCCATACTCCGAGACCAGCCTGATCCTCGATGTATTTTCCCGCAGCCATGGCCGTCTTGCGTTGCTGGCGCGGGGTGCGCGTCGGCCGCGATCGGCCCTGCGCGGGGTGCTGCTGGCATTTCAGCCGCTGGAACTGGGCTGGTTCGGTGCCGGTGAGGTAAAGACCCTGGCGCGGGCCGAGTGGGCTGGCGGCATGCCGCTGCTGGGCGGCAAATGCCTGTTGCTGGGCTATTATCTGAACGAGTTGCTGCTCAAGTTGCTGCCGCGTGAGGACGCCCACCCGAGTCTGTTCGACGCCTACCGCGCCGCCTTGTCGGCCCTGGCGCGGGGCGCTTCGGAGGCCGCCGAGTTGCGCCGCTTCGAGACTGCGCTGTTGCGCGAACTGGGTTATGGTTTGTCCCTCGACCGCGAGGCGGACAGCGGTGCCGAAATTCGGCCCGATGGGCGCTATGTGGTTCTGGTGGAGCGGGGCGTTGTTCCGGCACGGGGCGACGAGGGGCTGCCCGCCTATCTTGGTAAGACCCTGCTGGATATGGCGGCTGACGAGTACGAAGACCCGCGCACCCTGGCCGAGTCGAAACTACTGATGCGGCAGTTGATAGCGCATACCCTCGGTGGTCAGATGCTGCAATCGCGGCGGGTGTTTATCGAATTACAGGACATGTAACGGGAGCGTTTGATGATTGAACTCGGCGTAAACATCGACCATGTGGCTACCCTGCGCCAGGCGCGGCGGACCTATGAGCCGGACCCGGTGTGGGCTGCGGTGGAAGCCCATCTGGGGGGCGCTGATGGCATCACGGTACATCTGCGCGAAGACCGTCGCCACATCCAGGATCAGGATGTGCGCCGGCTGCGCGAACTGACCCACGTCAAACTGAATCTGGAAATGGCCGCCACCGACGAAATGGTGAACATCGCCTGCCAGATCAAACCCGAAATGGCCATGCTGGTGCCGGAAGGGCGCCACGAGATCACCACCGAAGGCGGGCTGGATGTGGCTGGCCAGGAGGCGCGACTCAAGACTGTTGTCGCCAAGCTCGCCGCTGCCGGCATCGTCAGCAGCGTATTCATTGATGCCGAGTTATCCCAGGTGGAAGCCGCCGCCCGTATCGGCGCCCGCGTCTGCGAGATTCATACCGGACCCTATGCCCACGCCTTTCACGACCAGGGCCGTGATGCGGAAAGCTCGGCCGTGCAGGCTGAACTGGAGAAGATTCGTATCGCGGGCCACGCCATTCGGGAGCTGGGTATGCGTTTCAACGCAGGCCATGCCTTGAATTATTTCAATGTCCAGCCCGTGGCGGCACTTCCAGGCATACGCGAACTGCACATCGGCCACGCCATCGTCAGCCGTGCCGTGTTTGTCGGCATGCGCGAGGCGGTGCGGGAGATGAAGCGCCTGATGCGCGAAGGCGCAGTGTGATTTTTGGTATTGGCACCGACATTGTCGCCATCGCCCGCACCACGGCTATGTGGCAACGCCATGGGGAGCGGGCGCTGGAGAAGATGCTGGCGGCCACGGAAATATCCGCTTGCGCCGCGAGTACCGATCCGGGGCGGTTTCTCGCCAAGCGTTTCGCCGCCAAGGAGGCCCTTGGCAAAGCCCTCGGCACGGGCATTCGCGCCCCGGTGCTGTTGCCGGCCATCGCGATCACCCACGATGCCCTCGGCAAGCCGGTGTTCGAGTTTTCCGCCAACCTTGCTGCCTATCTTGCGGAGCGACAACTCAGCACCCATCTCTCCCTCAGTGACGAGCAGGACTATGCCGTCGCCTTTGTGATCGTGGAAAGCCAGCAATGACATTTCTTCCTCGCGGCCCGCTGATTGTCGATATCGCCGGAACAACACTCACCTATCCGGAGCGGCAGCGCCTGTGTCATCCCCTGGTGGGCGGCATGATCCTGTTCTCCCGCAACTACGAATCACCCGCGCAGATCAAGGCCCTTTGCGATGAGATACACGGCCTGCGCGATGCGCCGCTGTTGATCGCTGTGGATCACGAGGGAGGTCGCGTTCAGCGCTTCCGTGACGGCTTCACACGCCTGCCGGCGATGCGGCGTCTCGGCGAGCTTTGGGACCAGGATCGGACGGCTGCCCTGGCGGCAGCCCATGGCGTTGGTTTGGTGCTGGCGGCCGAACTACGGGCCTGGGGCGTCGACTACTCCTTCGCGCCGGTGCTGGATCTGGATTGGGGACGCAGCGGCGTCATCGGCGACCGTTCCTTCCATCATGATCCGGCGGCAGTCATCCAACTGGCCGGCAGCCTGATCGACGGCTTGCGGGCCGGCGGCATGGCTTGCTGTGGCAAGCACTTTCCCGGCCATGGCTGGGTCGAGGCCGATTCCCATGTCGCCATTCCCGTGGATGAACGCTCCCTGGCAGAACTGCAAACCGACATGGAACCCTTCCGGCGCTTGAAACTGGATGCCGTGATGCCGGCCCATGTGATCTACCCCCAGGTGGATGAGCGTCCGGCCGGTTTCTCGCCCAAGTGGATCGAACTGCTGCGCCAGGAGATCGGTTTCGACGGCGTGATTTTCAGCGACGATCTCTCCATGGAAGGCGCCAGTGTCGCTGGCGATATCGTCGCCAGGGTGGAGGCGGCGTGGAACGCCGGCTGTGACATGCTGCTGGTGTGCAATGCCCCGGAATCGGTGAGCGATTTGCTGGAGCGCTGGCACCCGGTGCCGGACCCGGTTCGTGCCACACGGCTGGAGCGGCTGATCCCCGTCGGCGGTCCCGCCTCCATCGACGAGGCGAAAAAAAATCCCGCCTACACGGCGGGATTGGTGTTGATTACGCGACTGCTGGCGTGATTATTTGACGCGGTTCTTGTACTCACCGGTACGGGTGTCGATTTCGATCTTGTCGCCAATTTCCACGAACAAGGGCACGGGCAATTCCATGCCGGTGCTGATCTTGGCAGGCTTCATGACCTTGCCGGAGGTGTCACCCTTGACGGCAGGCTCGGTGTAGATCACTTCGCGCACAACGGAGTTGGGCATTTCCACGGAAATCGCCTTGCCGTCGTAGAACACAACTTCCACCGGCATGCCGTCTTCCAGATAGTTGATGGCGTCGCCCAAGTTGTCGCCTTCGACTTCATACTGGTTGTAGTCAGCATCCATGAACACATACATGGGGTCGGCGAAGTAGGAATAGGTGCATTCCTTGCGGTCGGGCACAACCTGCTCGAACTTGTCGTCGGCCTTATAGACGGACTCGGAGGCGGCGCCCGTTAGAAGGTTCTTGAATTTGAACTTGACCACGGCGGAATTGCGGCCGGACTTGTTGTACTCGGCCTTCTGGACCACCAGAGGGTCGCTACCGACCATGACGACGTTGCCGGCGCGGAGTTCCTGTGCAGTTTTCATGATGAATTGCCTGAAGCGGGAGATGGAAAACCCGGCATTCTACTTTTTCTTGCGGAAATTCACCAGCCTGGTCGCAAGATCCTCTGCTTTTTCCAGAGTTTCTGACCAATTCGCCGCGCGCTGAGCAAGGGTAGGCCACTGGGCCATGAGGGCCTGCCATAGGCGTGGCCAGTCCGGGTTTGGCAGCGCGCCGTTCCAGGCCTGCCAGAAATTCCGCTGCGCGGTGGCGGCCTCGGCGGGGAGACCATCACAGGCGATATTGAGAAAGGCATCCAGTTTGGGCAGGTGGGCCTGTTCCGCTTGGGGATAAATCTGCCAGACCAAGGGGCGTCCGGCCCAGAGCCCCCGCACCAGAGAGTCTTCGCCGCGGACGAAATTCATGTCGGAAAGCCAAAGTCTGGCGTCGAAATGTTCCTGGGCAACGAAGGGCAGGGCTTCGACGCACAGGGCGCCCTGTTGTTCGCTCTGTCCCTCGGCCAGATTAGGGGCTGCAAGCGTCAAGGCCCTGCCTGTCGGGATGTGCAGTCGAATCGGCCGTTGCGATTGGCGCCAAACTTCCAGTAGGCCGGGGAGGGTGGGGTTGTCGTAGCAGAAGAGAAAAATCCCCAGTTCCTCTGGTGGTCGCGGATAGGCGGCGCGATAACTGTCTCGCAATGCAAGTAGGCCTGCCTCGCGCAGCAGTCCGCCGGTGTTTTCGCGAAAGCCGGGAAAGAAGAAGTGCTTGGTCAGGGGCAGGGTGGGGTGGGGCGATGCCATGCCATGGCAGCCATCCACCCAGGCTTCGGCGGAAAGATAGTCGAGGTTGATCCAGACCGGGGCGGCGCCGGTGGCGGCGCGTTCAGCCATGGCGACAAGGTAGGGCGGCGGTAGGTCGCAGGCAAAGGCCTCAATCACCACGTCAGCCATGGGAATGACCGGAAAGTCCACTGCCCAGTGGCGAATCTCGACGCCGTGGCTGGACTGGCAGGCAGCGTGAGGGTCGAGATCGGGATTGAGACGCCGGAAGCTCTCCAGGTCATCGACCCATAGCCGCACATCAATGTCGTGCTCTGCCACTAACTGGCGGGCAAGACGCCACGTAACGCCGATGTCCCCGAAGTTGTCGATGACGCGGCAAAATATGTCCCAGCGATCTTTCATCGCCGCTATCCTAACGCAATGACTTCATTACTCGACTGTACCTCTTGCCATCGGCTGGCAACTTTTCTCACCGACGTCAGGCAAAAACACGCTGATTACCACGCCCGGCCAGTGCTTCCCTTCGGTGATGCGAAGGCGCGCCTGTTGATCGTCGGCCTCGCTCCCGGCATGCACGGGGCCAATCGCAGCGGGCGCCCGTTTACCGGCGACTATGCCGGCATCCTGCTCTATGAAACGCTGCACCAGTTCGGTTTCAGCAATCGACCAGAGTCTGTGGCCCGGGACGACGGCTTGGAACTCCGCGACTGCCGAATTACCAACGCGGTCAAATGCCTGCCGCCGGAGAACAAGCCGGAGCCAAGCGAGATTCGCTCCTGCAATCCTTATCTGGCGGAAGAACTGCGCCAGTCGCCGGATATCCGCGTGATTCTCGCCCTCGGCCAGGTAGCGCACAAGGCAGTGCTGATGGCGACGGGACTGAAGCAGAGCGCCTGCACCTTCGGCCATGGCGCGCGCCACGAATTGCCGGATGGGCGCATCCTGATCGACTCCTATCATTGCAGCCGCTACAACACCCAGACTCGCCGTCTGACGACCGAATCCTTCCACGATGTCTTCCGCGCCATCCGCGCCGAACTCCCCGCCTGAGGGCGCTCAGGGGAGTTTCGACGCCAAGACCTTCCTCGCCAACCTTACCGAGGCCCCCGGCGTCTATCGTATGCTCGACGGGGCAGGGCAGGTCTTGTACGTCGGCAAGGCGAAGAACCTCAAACGTCGTGTCAGCTCCTATTTCCAGAAGAGCGACCAGAGTCCGCGCATCCGCCTCATGCTGCAACAGGTGGCGAACGTGGAGATCACCGCCACGCGCTCCGAAGCCGAGGCCCTGATCCTTGAAAACACCCTCATCAAGAAGCTGGTGCCGAAATACAACATCCTCTTTCGCGACGACAAAAGCTATCCCTACATCAAGCTCTCCGGCGACGAATTCCCGCAGCTTGCCTACCATCGCGGCGGCTTCGACAAGAAGTCCCACTACTTCGGCCCTTTTCCCAGCGGTCTCGCGGTACGTGAGGGTATTCAGCTGATCCAGAAGACCTTTCTCCTGCGCACCTGCGAGAACAGCGTCTTCGCCCACCGCTCGCGGCCGTGCCTGATGCACCAGATCAAGCGCTGCAAGGCACCGTGCGTAGGATTCATTTCAGCCGAGGATTACGCCAAAGATGTACGTTTGGCAGAGATGTTCCTGAAAGGACGTCACGGTGAGGTGATCGAACGTCTGGGCGCCGAAATGCAGGTGGCGGCGGCGGCCCTGCGCTTCGAGGAAGCCGCTGCCCTGCGCGACCAGATTCGCGCTCTGCAAGCGGTATTGCATCGGCAGTATGTGAGTTCCACCAAGGATGAGGACGTCGATATTCTTGCCGTGGCAGCAGCCCATGGCGAACTCTGTGTCAATCTGGCCATGGTGCGGGGCGGACTGCACATGGGAGATCGCGCCTACTTCCCCAGAGCAGAATTGGAGGCGGCGGAAGACGCGGTTCGCGTCGAAGCCCTGGTCGCTTTCATCGAGCAACACTACCTGGAACACCCAGCCCCGGCGCGGCTGATTCTCGGTCTGTCGTTGGACGAAGAGAGCCTGCCGGAGGCGCGAAAATTCTCCGTCGGCAGCCCGCGCAATGAAATGGAACGGGCCTGGCTTTCCATGGCGGAGACCAATGCCATGCTGGCAATTGATTCACGTCGTCACGCCCGTGGTCGTGCCGGAAGCCGGCTGGGAGCGCTCCAGGAGGCCCTTGGACTCGCCGAGCCGCCGCTGCGCATCGAATGCTTTGACATCAGTCACACCATGGGAGAGGGCACGGTGGCCTCCTGCGTGGTCTGCGTCGATGGGGCGATGAAGAAGAGCGACTACCGACGCTTCAACATCGAGGGCATTACCCCCGGCGACGACTATGCCGCCATGCGCCAGGCCCTGACGCGCCGCTACGAGAAGGTGGCGAGCGGTGATGCCCCCGCTCCCGACCTGATCTTGATCGACGGCGGCAAGGGGCAGCACGGCGTGGCGCGGGACGTGCTGGTTGAACTTGGCTTGGAACACCTGGCGAGCATCGGCGTCGCCAAGGGTGTGGAGCGCAAGCCCGGCTTGGAGACCCTTTTCCTCCACGGCCAGCCGGAGCCGCTACAATTGGCGCCGGACCACGCCGGGTTTCATCTGATTCAGGAAATTCGCGACGAGGCCCACCGTTTTGCCGTGGCGGGTCATCGGGCGCGACGGGCCAAGGTGCGCAATCATTCGGCGCTGGAGGATGTGGCCGGTGTTGGCCCCGGGCGGCGGCGCAAGTTGCTAGCTCACTTCGGCGGTTTGCAGGGTGTGCAGGCGGCTACGATTGAGGATTTGTGTCGGGTTGATGGCATCAGCCGCAAGCTGGCGGAAAACATTTACGCGGAACTGCATTCCCACTGACGATGCCACTGAATATTCCCAACCTCCTGACCTGGGCGCGCATTCTCATGATTCCGCTGGTAGTCGGCGTTTTCTATGTGCCGGAAACCTGGGTGGCGCCCCACGAGCGCAACCTTTACGCCACCGTTTTCTTTCTGGTTGCCGCCCTCACCGACTGGTTTGACGGCTGGCTGGCGCGCAAGTTGGGTCAGACCTCCGCCTTTGGCGCATTTCTCGATCCGGTGGCCGACAAGCTTATGGTCGCGGCGGCACTGGTGATTCTCGTGCAACTGGGCCGCGCCGACGCCATGCTGGCCTTCATCATCATCGGCCGCGAAATCACCATTTCGGCCCTGCGCGAGTGGATGGCCAAGATCGGTGCGTCCAAGAGCGTCGCCGTTTCGTTTATCGGCAAGCTGAAGACGGCGGCCCAGATGACGGCGATCCCCATGCTGCTCTACCGCGATCCCATTGCCGGCCTGGACCTTCATGTGGCGGGAACCTGGCTGCTCTATGTGGCGGCGGTGCTGACCCTCTGGTCCATGGCCTACTATTTGAAGAAGGCTTGGCCGGAAATTGCAGAAAAAAGTCGATGAAGTGTTGACTTCATTTCCTCGCAGGCTATAATGCTCCTCGTTCTGCGGGAGTAGCTCAGTTGGTAGAGCGATACCTTGCCAAGGTATAGGTCGAGAGTTCGAGACTCTTCTCCCGCTCCAGAATCCTGGGGGAAAGCATTGCTTTCCCCCTTTCAGTTTCAAAGCCCCATAATTCGGGCTGCGGCGCGGTAGCAAAGCGGTTATGCACCGGATTGCAAATCCGTGTAGGTCGGTTCGACTCCGGCCCGCGCCTCCACAATTCCCTCTGCCCCCTCCATACTTCACCTGCCGCTGCGGCATTCCGCACGGTACGTTCAGGAGTCTGCCATGGATCAGGAAGCCCGCTGGAGCCGGCGTTACCGTGACGCCGGCCACGATTATCTGTTCGGCACCGAACCTAACAGCTTCCTGAGTCATCGCGAGACCCTATTCCGCGATGGCCGCACGGCCTTGTCCGTCGCCGATGGCGAGGGACGGAATTCCGTCTGGCTGGCCGAACAGGGGCTGGAGGTCACGGCGGTGGAGATTACCTCCGTCGCTGTCGAGAAAGCCCGGCGACTTGCCTCGGGGCGCAACGTCACGGTGCGCTTTCAGATTGCCGACATGCTGGCGGCGAACTGGCCGCCCCTGGAAATGCAGAATGCCTTCGATTGGGTGGTGGGCATTTTCATTCAGTTCGTCGGTGCGGAGGATCGCGCCCGGCAGTTTGCCGCCCTCAAGAGCACGGCCTGCCCCGGCGGCAGGGTGGTGCTCTTGGGATATACGCCTAAGCAACTTGACTACCGCACCGGCGGCCCGTCGGATTTGGAAAATCTCTACACCGCCGAACTGCTGCGGCAAGCCTTTGCCGATTGGCAGATCGAGGAACTGGTGGAATACGAGGACGACATTGCCGAGGGCAGCGGCCACCTGGGCCGCTCCGCACTTCTCGGCTTGGTGGCGCGCAAGCCCTCCTAGAGCCTAGCTCAAGCCAGCGGGCTTGATTTTCGAGGCGATCGGCAGGCCTTTGCGGGCCCGACTGCTGCGATACGTTGGCAGATCTTTCGCCGCAACAACAAACTCGGTGGCTTTGCCGCCCCGACCTTGCCCGTGGATGGTGACAGACAGGCCGGCGGTTACCGTCACCGCCGACAGTTCATCCTTGGCGCCGATATCCTGCACGATCAACCCTCGGCCCCTGGGCATGGCTTTCAGTTCTGCCAAGGGGAAGACCAGCAGGCGACCTGACTGGGAGATGGCCGCCACCGTATCACCGGCGACACGGGCCGGCGTCAGCGGCTTTTCGCCCTTGTTGAGACTCATGAAGGCCTTGCCGGCACGGTTGCGGGAGATCAGGTCGGTGATGCTGGCAATGAAGCCGTAGCCGGCCGAATTGGCAAACAGGTACTGGACTTCCGGCGCATCCGTCAGCGCCTGGGCGAGTTTGGCGCCGTCCTGAAGTTCGATCAGGGTGGCAATGGGCACACCATCACCGCGCCCGCCCGGCAGGTCGGCGACACGCACACTGTAGGCCCGGCCCAGGGTATCGATAATCACCAGAGGCCAGACCGTGCGCGATTCCACCACCAGCATCGGGTAGTCGCCAGCCTTGTAGGAAATCGTGCCGGGGTCGATGCCATGGCCCTGGCGGGTGCGTACCCAGCCATTCTGGGACAGGATCACCGTCACCGGCTCGTCGGGAATCGCCACTTCGGCCACCGAGACCGGCGCCACGGCTTCAATCAGGGTGCGACGTTCGTCGCCGTACTTCTTCGCGTCCTCGGTGATTTCACGCACCACCAGCCGGGTCAGTTCCTTGTGGTCACCGAGGATGCGGCGCAGGCCAGCTTCCTCTTCGCGCAGTTCGGCCTGTTCCTTCTCGATCTTGATGCCTTCCAGGCGCGCCAACTGGCGCAGGCGGATTTCGAGGATGTCCTCGGCCTGGGTGTCGGAAAGGGAGAACTCGGCCATCAGGTCGGCCTTGGGCTCGTCGGATTCACGGATGCAGCGGATCACTTCTTCGATGCGCAGGAAGGCGATCATGCGTCCATCGAGGATGTGCAGGCGTCGTTCCACTTCGCCCAGACGATGGCGGCTGCGGCGTTCCACCGTGCCGTGGCGGAAGCTGATCCATTCGTGGAGGATGGAGAGCAGGTTCTTCTGGCGCGGCCGACCGTCGGTGCCGATCATGGTCAGATTTACCGACACGCTGGCTTCGAGGCTGGTGTGGGCCAATAGCACCGCCATGAACTCGTCCAGCGGTACCCGCGAGGAGCGGGGTTCCAGCATGATGCGCACCGCTTCCTTGTCGCTGGATTCATCACGCACGGAATCGAGGACACCGAGCATCACCTGCTTGAGGTTCTTCTGCTCCTGGGAAATATCCTTCTTGCCGGCCCGGGGTTGGGGATTGGTGATGGCTTCAATTTCTGACAGCACCTGGGAGGTGGAAACACCGTGGGGCAACTGGTAGACGATGATGCGCCACTGGCCCCGTGCCAGTTCTTCCACGCGCCAGCGCGCACGCATGCGCAGGCTGCCGCGGCCACTGGCGTAGGCATCGCGGATATCCGCCGCAGGCGAGATGAGCTGACCGCCGCCAGGAAAGTCGGGGCCGGGCAGCAGGGGCAGCACCTCTTCCAGAGCGGCTTCGGGCTTCCTGATGAGGAACTTCACCGCCTCCGCCACTTCGCGCAGGTTGTGGGGCGGAATTTCCGTCGCCATGCCGACAGCGATGCCCGAGGCGCCGTTCATCAGCACGAAGGGCAGGCGCGCCGGTAATAGCTTCGGCTCGGTCATGGTGCCGTCGTAGTTGGGCAGGAAATCCACCGTTCCGCGGTCGATTTCAGCCAGCAGCAGTTCGGCGATTGGCGTCAGGCGGCATTCCGTGTAGCGCATGGCCGCCGCGCCATCGCCATCGCGGGAACCGAAGTTGCCCTGGCCATCCACCAGCGGATAGCGCAGGGAAAAGTCCTGGGCCACGCGCACCATGGCGTCGTACACGCTGCTATCGCCGTGGGGATGGTATTTGCCGATTACATCGCCCACCACTCGCGCCGACTTCACATGCTTGGCGCTGGCGGCGAGGCGCATCTCGTTCATGGCGAACAGAATGCGTCGTTGTACCGGCTTCATGCCGTCTTCCACCTGGGGCAGGGCGCGGGACTTCACCACGCTCATGGCATAGGAGAGGTAGGCCTGCTCGGCATAGCTATCGAGGGGCAGGGTGCTGCCGTCGTCGAAAATGCTTGGCGCCTCGGGCGGAGCAGGGGGCGTCGGCGGCAGGGACGGCTCGTCCGCGACGGCGTCGAAGAGGTCAGGAGTATCGGTGCTCATATATCGGCGTCGGCCAGATGGCCCTTGGCTTCCATCCAGGCGCGGCGGGAGGAAGCCTCGCCCTTGCCCATCAGGAGATTGAAGAGTTTCAGTGTGTCAGTGTGGCCATCGGGCCGCTCGGCGACGGGCAATACGCGCCGGGTCGCCGGGTCCATGGCGGTTTCGCGCAACTGCTCCGGGTTCATTTCACCGAGGCCCTTGAAGCGGCCGATTTCAATGGCTTCGGGACGGAAACCTTCCTTGGCGAGACGGTCGCGGATCGCATCCAGTTCGCCTTCATCAAGGGCGTACAGGCGCTTGGCCGGGCGCTTCTTGCCCTGAGCCGGCACATCCAGGCGATACAGGGGCGGCTGGGCGACAAAGACATGGCCGCGCCGGATCAGGGCCGGGAAGTGGCGGAAGAACAGAGTCAGCAGCAGAGTCTGGATGTGCGCGCCGTCAACGTCGGCATCGGACATGATGACCACCTTGCCGTAGCGCAGGTTGGCCAGATCCGGCTCGTCGGCGGGACCGTGAGGGTCGATGCCGAGGGCGACGGCGATGTCGTGGATTTCATTATTGGCGAAGAGACGGTTGGGCTCGATTTCCCAAGAGTTTTGCACCTTGCCGCGCAGGGGCAGGATGGCCTGGGTTTCCCGGTTGCGCGCCATCTTCGCCGAACCGCCGGCGGAGTCGCCTTCGACCAGAAAGAGTTCGTTTTCGGCCAAATCGGTGGACTCGCAATCCGAGAGCTTGCCCGGCAGCACGGCGACGCCGGACTGTTTGCGCTTTTCGACCTTCTGGGCGTTCTTCTGCCGCGCCAGGGCCTGCTTGATGGCCAGTTCGGCGATCGCCTTGCCAGCTTCCACATGCTGGTTGAGCCAGATTTCCAGCGGGTCGCGCACCTGGCCCGCCACCAGCTTGACGGCCTCGCGGGAATTCAGCTTTTCCTTCACCTGGCCCTGGAACTGGGGGTCGAGGATGCGCGCCGAGAGCACAAACGCCATGCGGGCACAGACATCTTCCTGTTGCAGCTTGACGCCACGGGGGAGGAGGGCGTGGTGCTCGATGAAGGTCTTCACTGCCTCGAAGACGCCGGTGCGCAGCCCCGATTCATGGGTGCCGCCAGCGACGGTGGGAATGAGATTAACGTAGGACTCGGAGCCCATGGCCTCGGCGTACCAGCCGAGGGCCCAGGCGGCGCCTTCACCTTCGGCGAAGCTGGCATCGTCACCCGAGGCGTATTTTTCGCCGGCAAAAATCGGCGCAACGGCTTCCTGGCTGGCAGCGAGTTCCTTCAGGTAGCCGGCAAGGCCTTCGGGATAGCGCCAGGTCTTTGACAGGGTGGTGCCGTCGGCCTGCTCGACCTCCAGCATTACCTTGACGCCGGGCAGCAGCACGGCCTTGGAACGCAACAGGCGCTCCAGTTCGGCCTGGGGTACCTTGGGCGAATCGAAATATTTGGCGTCTGGCCAGGCGCGCACCCGGGTGCCGCTCTGCTTGCCGCAGTCACCAAGAACTTCCAGAGTGGAAATTTTCTCGCCGCCCTCGGCGAAGGTAACGCCATAGACCTTGCCTTCCCGGCGCACTTCGACCTCGACCCGGGTGGAGAGGGCATTGGTTACCGCGACGCCGACGCCATGGAGGCCGCCAGAGAAGGCATAGGCGGATTTGCCGGAACGCTTGTCGAACTTGCCGCCAGCGTGGAGGCGGGTGAAGGCCAGCACCACCACCGGAATCTTCTCTTCGGGATGCAGTCCCACCGGAATGCCGCGCCCATCGTCGGTAACGGATACCGAGCCATCCCGGTGCAGCATGACGTGGATGTGCTTGGCCTGACCGGCCAGAGCCTCGTCGGCCGCGTTGTCGATTACTTCCTGGACGATGTGAGCCGGTGAGTCAGTGCGGGTGTACATGCCCGGCCGTTCACGTACCGGCTCCAGTCCCTTGAGCACACGGAAGGAAGATTCGTTGTAGTTTTGTTTCATTGCTGGGCAGGAAGAAGGGAGATCGAGCGATGTAGGCTCGCAATGCGGGTATTCGGGATTGGGTGCGCAGCCGTCCAGAAGGCTAAAAAATTATTAACTTATTGATATTTAATCAAATGTTAATTAACGCTTGCGGCGAGTTTAACCTGTTTTGCGCAAAACGGCAGTGTCGGTCACCGAGGATTTGGACACGAGGTAGAATGCGCAGCCCCCCGCCGGGGTGGTGAAATTGGTAGACACAAGGGACTTAAAATCCCTCGGCCGCGAGGCTGTACGGGTTCGATTCCCGTCCCCGGCACCATCACTACGAGTTCCGCTCTGCTACGAAACCTGACGGACTTCGCCCTGCTGTGAATCCACCGTGGAAAAAGGTCGTGGGAAAAGGTATTTCCTAGTGACCTTCATGGGTGTCTGACCATGGTCTTCTGTTAAGCTTGGACGCCTACCCCGCTAGGGTTCTGCGAGGTCGCTATGGTGGATCGTGCCGCCACGTTCGGCCGCCAGATGGATGAGTTGCCGGCAGGAGAGGCCGCCAAAACTCTCACCCTCGCAGACCAATTCGCTCACATCACCGACGATATCGCGCTCACCCGGCTCGAGGGCCGTGCGAATCACCACGCCAAGGGGATGGGGGCTGAGGTACAAGCAGGTCATGGGTCAGATTACGGCCAAGTACGTCAATGCTTGAATGCTACTTGAATCTAAATTCTATGCAAGAGCGATAAACGTAAAGAATTCCCGCCGAATTTCCCAGCTTTGGCAGCGGCTATCGGGGTGCAACCCCTTGGGACCCGGCGCAGCCGCTATAATCGCGCCATGATCGTCCTAAATCTCCGTTGCAGCAAAGAACACCGCTTCGAGGGCTGGTTTGCCTCCGGTGGTGAATTTGAGCGCCAGAGCGTCGAAAACATGGTGGCCTGTCCCACCTGTGGCGACACCCACATCGTCCGCCTGCCCTCGGCTCCCCATATCCAGTCGCTGACCACTGCCGTTGCCGTGTCGGCGCCGGTGCAACCCGAGGTGATGGAAAAAGTCCCCGAGGCGGTGGCCGATCTGGTTCGGGCCATTGGCGAGATGGTGCGCAATACCGAAAACGTCGGCGAGCATTTTGCCGAAGAGGCAAGGCGCATCCACTATCAGGAAGCGCCGGCTCGCAGCATTCGCGGTCGTGCCACGCGCGAGGAGACTGATGAACTCCTTGATGAGGGTATTTCCGTCCTGTCGCTGCCCTTCATGCCCTCGGACGAAATTCACTAGGGCAGGGGTCCGCCCGAGTCCCTGACCTGACGAGCACCGAGCGATTTCGCACCGATGCTGGCCTATATCCTCCGTCGCCTGCTGTATGCCCTGCCGATTCTGATCGGCGTCAATCTGATCACTTTCGCGCTGTTTTTTGTCGTCAATAGCCCCGACGACATGGCGCGCATGCAGCTGGGCGTCAAGCGGGTGACGCCGGAAGCGATCCAGAAGTGGAAGGCGGAGCGGGGCTACGACAAGCCTCTGGTGTGGAACAGCGCCGCCGCCGGGGCCGCTCAGGCCACGGACACCATCTTCTTCCAGAAATCCCTGCGCATGTTCAGCTTCGACTTCGGCCGTGCCGAAGACGGCCGCGATATCGCCCGGGAGATCAAGAGCCGGATGGCGCCGTCCCTCGCGGTGGCGGTGCCCACCTTTATCCTCGGACTGTTCGTCACCATCAGCTTTGCCCTGCTGCTGGTGTTCTTTCGTGCCACTTACCTGGATTTTGCCGGCGTCGTGTTCTGCGTCGCCATGATGTCGATTTCCGGCCTGTTTTACATCATTGGCGGCCAGTGGCTGGTGTCCAAGGTCTGGCATCTGGTGCCGATTTCCGGCTATGCACCGGGCCTCGATGGGGCCAAGTTCCTCATCCTACCGGTCATCATTAGCGTGATTGCCGGTATCGGCGCCTCCACACGAATGTATCGCACCATCTTTCTTGAGGAAGTGGGCCGCGAATATGTGCGTACCGCCCGTGCCCTCGGCCTGTCCGAGCTTGCGGTGCTGTTTCGCCATGTGCTGCGCAACGCCCTGATCCCGATCCTGACCGGCGTCGTGGTGGTGATCCCCACTCTGTTTATGGGCAGCTTGGTAATCGAGTCCTTCTTCGGCATCCCCGGCCTTGGCAGCTACACCATTGATGCCATCAGGGCTCAAGATTTCGCCGTAGTGCGCGCCATGGTGTTCATCGGTTCGCTGCTCTATATCGTTGGCCTGCTGCTGACCGACCTTTCCTACACCTGGGTGGACCCGCGCGTGAGGCTGGAATGACGGAACTCCAGATCGTTCTGCTGTGGTCCGATGGCCTGTTCTTCCTGCTGATCGGGGTGGCGCTGGCCGGTGGCCTGTGGGCCCGCCGCCATGAGCATCTGTGCGCCAGTTGGCGTCGCGTTGGGCAAAGTCCCATCGGCATGGCGGCGGCGACTGTGCTGCTGGTGTTTTTGCTGGTGGGCCTGCTCGATTCGCTTCACTATCGGGCGCCGCTGCCGGCTCAGGATGGCAAGCCGACGGGCCATGCGGTGGAGGTGACGTCGGCCCTCGATGCCCTTCTGTCCGGCATCCGCAGCCGTACCGAGAAGACCTATTCGGCCCCCCTGGCGACCCACCTGTTTGCCAAGGAAAGCCTGGAGAACGATCAGGGGCGGGATTTCCCGCGTCTGCGCCACGGCGGTTCCCATCTTGCCGACCAACTCGACGGCCATGAGGCGGATATCGTCCTGACCACGCTCCAGGGCCTGGGACTGGGGTTGGTGATCTGGCTGCCGGCAGCGGGGTTGCTGCTCCTGGCGCGCCGCCGTTCCCCGCAACTGGCCTGGAATGCCGTCTCTGTTACTCTGCTGGCGGTGGCCCTGCTGGCGGGGCCGGCCCTCCTGCTGTCCCAAGGCTATCACGTCCTCGGCACCGACAAGGTGGGCCAGGACGTGCTCTACCTGACCCTCAAGAGTATCCGCACCGGCTTGCTGATCGGCACCCTGACCACCCTCATCATGCTGCCCGCCGCCGTGGTGCTGGGCATTGTTGCCGGCTACCTGGGTGGCTGGGTGGATGACCTGATCCAGTACCTCTACACGACCCTGAATTCGATCCCCGGCGTGTTGCTGATCGCCGCATCTGTACTGATGATGCAGGTGGTGATCGACACCCATCCACAGTGGTTCGCCACTGCGGCCGAGAGGGCTGATGCGCGTCTGCTGGCCCTGTGCGCCATTCTCGGCATCACCAGTTGGACCAGCCTGTGCCGGCTGCTGCGGGGCGAAACCCTCAAGCTGCGGGAACTCGACTACGTCCAGGCCGCCCGTGCCTTCGGCGTTTCGCAATGGCGCATCATGGCGCGCCACATCCTGCCCAATGTCATGCACATCGTCATGATCACCATTGTCATGGAGTTTTCCAGTCTGGTGCTGGCCGAGGCGGTGCTCTCATATCTGGATATTGGTGTTGATCCAAATACCGTTAGCTTCGGCACCATGATCAATAACGCTCGCCTGGAGTTGGCGCGAGATCCGATGGTGTGGTGGTCCCTGGCGGCGGCCTTTAGTTTCATGTTGGTGTTAGTGCTGGCGGCCAATCTGTTCGCCGACGTGGTGCGCGACGCCTTCGATCCGCGGGTGGCCAAATGAGCGGGCCGCTGCTAAAGGTCAAAGACCTCTCCGTCGCCCTTGGCGGCGCGCGGCCGGTGGAGAGCGTGAGCTTCGAGATTGACGCCGGTGAAACCTTTGCCCTGTTGGGCGAGTCGGGTTGCGGCAAGTCCATGAGCGCCCTGGCCCTGATGCGCCTGCTGCCACCGGGCGCCCGGCTGGCGGGGGGGCAGGTGGAATTCGACGGCCAGGACTTGAATCGCCTCACCGAGGCCGAAATGCGCCCCCTGCGAGGCGGTGCACTGGGCATGATCTTTCAGGAACCGGCAGTGAGCCTGAATCCGGTACTCACCATCGGCCGGCAGATTTTCGACCCGCTGGCCCTGCACAGAGGACTGACGGGCGCAGCGGCGCGGCAACGCGCCGAAGATCTGCTGGCGGCGGTGGGCATCCCCGATCCGGCGCGGCGCATCGACGAATACCCGTTCCAGCTTTCCGGTGGCATGAAGCAGCGCGCCATGATCGCCATGGCCCTGGCCGGCGAACCCCGGCTGCTGATCGCCGACGAGCCCACCACGGCTCTCGATGTCACCATCCAGGCCCAGGTACTCGATCTACTGAAAAATTTGCAACGCCAGCGATCCACCGCCATGCTGCTCATCAGCCACGATCTTGGCGTCGTGTCGGGCATGGCCGACCGGGTGGGGGTCATGTACGCCGGCGAACTGGTGGAAGTGGCCGAGCGCGACGCCTTCTTCCGCCATGCCGCCCATCCCTATTCGCGCCGCCTGTTCGAGGCTCTGCCGGAAACCGGCCGGCGTGGCCAGTTGGCCACCATTCCCGGCAACGTGCCGCCCCTCGGGCACCACTACACCGGTTGCCGCTTTGCCGCCCGCTGCAGGGGCGTTCAGGAGCGTTGCCGCCACGAGGCGCCGGGTTGGAGCGAGATTGATGGCAGCCATCGGGTGCGTTGCCACTTCCCGGAAACCGGCGCGAGTCTTTCCATGCCGGCGATGCAGGTCACCGCAGCCGCTACTGCCCAGACGCCGATGGCTCCGCTCCTTGAGGTCGAGAACCTGCAAGTGCATTTCCCCATCCGCCGTGGTTTGCTCAAGCGGCCGGTGTGTCATGTCAAGGCGGTGGATGGCGTCTCGCTGACGCTGACGCCCGGCCATACCCTGGCCCTGGTGGGCGAATCCGGCTGCGGCAAGACCACGGCGGGCAAGGCCATCCTGCGCCTGCTACGGCCCACGGCGGGCGCGGTAAGACTGGCCGGCAGCGAGGTGACGGGGATTCGCGGCCGCGAGATGCAGATGGTGTTCCAGGACCCCTTCGGCTCCCTCAATCCCCGTTTGCGGGTTGGCGAAATCATCGCCGAGGGCATGGAGGCCCAGGGCGTTCCGGTGACTCAGGACAATCTGGAGGCCGTGCTGCAGCGGGTCGGCCTCTCGCCGGAGATGGCCCAGCGCTACCCTCATGAATTCTCCGGTGGCCAACGTCAGCGCATCGCCATTGCCCGCGCCCTGGCCGTGGAACCCAAGTTGCTGATCTGCGATGAGCCCACCAGCGCCCTCGATGTTTCCGTCCAGGCGCAGATTCTCAACCTGCTGAAAGACCTGCAAGCGCGCCTGGGCCTCGCCTATCTGTTCATCACCCACAACATCGCCGTGGTGGATTTCCTCGCCCATGAGGTGGCGGTGATGTATCTGGGGCGGATTGTGGAACAGGGCTTGGTGGATGAGATTTTGCGCTCCGCCCGTCATCCCTACACTCAGGCCCTGCTGGCCGCCGTGCCGAGGGTGGAAGCGGAACGGAACTCAGGAGCAGGGAAGGGCGCTCATGTCGCTGGCGACATGCCATCCCCGGCCAAGCCGCCCGCCGGCTGCCATTTTCATCCGCGCTGTCCGCAGGCTGCCGCCATTTGCAGTGAAATCTATCCAGCGGCTACCGCGATCAGTGCCAGCCACCGGGTGCATTGCCACTTTCCCGGTACGGTAACCGGCTCGGCTGGCTGAGTTAGCGTTTTTTCTTCGCTGCCGGCTTGGCTTTTGCGCTCGGCTTGCCTTTTGCTGCCTGGGCTTTGCGGCCGCCCTTGGCCACGGACTTGCCGGACGACTTCTTGCCGCCGCCCTTGGCGGAGCCCTTCTTACCCTTGTTGCCACGTCCCGCCGAGCGCGATTCGCTCGGCATCTTCGGCAGGCTGTCCGCCACCGGGTCGCTCTGGGCCTGGCTGTTGGCCGGGATCAGCAGGTTGTAGCCGGGGCCGATTTTTGTCTTGGGGGTAATGCCGTTAAGCTGCTTCAGCCGTGCCAGGGTCAAACCATTGCGCGTGGCGACGGTTTCCAGCTTTTCGCCTTTCTTCAGGGAATAGGTATTCCAGTTGGAAAGGGGCTTGTCGGCAAGCTCGTGACGCTCCAGATTGGCAAGGAAGGTTTGCACCTTGTCGGCCGGAAGCAGCATCGGGCTGCGGTTTTCGCCCGGAATCACCGGCCGATAATAGGAGGGATTCAGTGCGATGAATTCCTCAATCGGGGTTTCCGCCAGTTTGGCCGCCGTGGAGATATCCATGTCCTCGAACAGGTCCACCGAGCCAAAGTAGGGCTTGTTCGGAATCGGGTCGAGATGGATGCCAAACAGTTCCGGCTCGGCGATGATGTTCTTCAGGGCCTGGAGCTTGGGCACGTAGTAGCGCGTCTCGCCCGGCATGGTCAGGCTGCTGTAGTCTGTCGGCAGGCCCTTGGCCTGGTTCTTCGCTACCGCCCGCGCCACCGCATGCTCCCCCCAGTTGTAGGAGGCCAGGGCCAGATGCCAGTCGCCGTGCATCTCGTAGATGGTTTGCAGGTAGTCGAGGGCGGCGGAGGTCGAGGCAGTGATGTCGCGGCGCTGATCGAGCCACCAGTTCTGTTGCAGGTTGTAGTTCTTGCCCGTCGACGGAATGAACTGCCACATGCCGAGGGCGCGGGCCGGGCTGTGGGCGAGGGGGTTGTAGGAACTCTCGACGATGGGCAGCAGGGCAAGTTCGGTCGGCATGCCACGTTTTTGTAGTTCCTCGACGATATGAAACAGGTAACGGCGGCTGCGTTCGCTGATGACCTTGAACACCTTGGGCCGGTTCAGATACCAGGCCTGGCGGTCGGCCACCAGGGGGCTGTCCAGATTCGGCATGGAAAAGCCATTGCGGATGCGTTGCCAGAGATCGTCGGGCGGCGTGGTGAGGTCAATCGCGGGTAGTGGCGGCAACTCGTCCTTGATTTCCATCGACGGGTCGCGAATCACGATGCGATCCTGGCTGCCCTGGGTGAGGGGCTCCGTGAGGGGAGACGGCAGCGTGGGGGCAACATCCACCGCAGTTGGTACCGCAGTGGTCACCCCGGCCCCAGGAGGAGCATGGGCGATGGAAAGCTCGGCGCTCAGTTGCAGCGGAGTTTCGGTGGGCAAACGGTTTTGGGCTTGGGCTGCCGGCCCGAAGCATACAAAACAGAACAGACTGGCAAGGAGCGATTTGATGGAATGCACCGACGGGATTCTATAGACGTGACGCTCCGGTAACAATCTTGACATCGAGGTATTTTTCTCGACGGATCGGCAAGCGGGCAATTCGGAATAAGATGCTCGTGTTTCAAGCGAACCGAAGTGACGGGCATGGTCAGGAAAACACCCAGGAAAATCGTCATCGTCGACGATAACGACGTGATTCGCACCCTGTTGCGCGGCATGCTGCGCGGCGACGACTATGAGGTCGTAGGCGAAGCCAATAGCGGCGATCTTGTCGTCCCCCTGGTTCAGCGCGTTCAGCCGGATGCCGTGTTGCTGGACGTGGATCTTCCGGCCGCCAGCGGTCTTGAGGTGCTCAAGTCCCTGCGCGAACAAAGTCCTACGCTGGTGGTTCTGATGGTCACTGGCCATACCGACCGCGATACGGTGAAGGCGGCCATCGACAGCGGCGCCAACGGCTATATCGTCAAACCCTTCAATGCCGGCAAGGTGCTCGACACCATCGCCACGGCGCTGGAAAAGGCGAAACAGGTTCAGATCCCCAGGTAGCGGTGCCAGATGCCGTGATCGGCATCGAGTTCGGCGGAACTGCCCCGCCAGGCCACCTGGCCGCGCTCGATCAGGGTGTGGTGGTCGGCGAGGGCGATCAGGCGCGTGACGTATTTGTCGATCACCAGAATCGTTTGACCATCCTGACGAAGCGTGTCGAGACAGCGCCAGATTTCCTCGCGGATCAGGGGCGCGAGGCCTTCGGTGGCTTCGTCGAGTATCAGTAGGCGTGGGTTGGTGGAAAGGGCGCGGCCAATGGCTAGCATCTGCTGCTCGCCGCCAGAAAGCTGGGTGCCGAGGTTATTGGCGCGCTCCTTGAGTTGCGGGAAGAAGGCAAATACCTTGTCGACGCTCCAGGTTTCCTTACGTTCCGAGCGATTGGCGGCAAAGGCCAGCAGGTGTTCCCGCACCGTGAGGTTGGGAAAAACCTGGCGCCCCTCGGGCACCAGCCCAATACCAAGACGGCCCCGGGCATCGGCGTTCAGGTTCGTGATGTCCTCGCCCCGGAAGCGTATGGCACCGGCCTTGACGGTGATGCCGCCGAGGCCGCAAATAGTGCGCACGGTGGTGGTCTTGCCCATGCCGTTGCGGCCCAGCAGGGTGGCGACCTGGCCCGCACGGACTTCCAGGTCGAGACCGAACAGTACCTGACTCTCGCCGTATGCAGCTTGCAGGCTGTGGATTTCGAGCAGGGCGCTCATGCCGCCACCTCGTCGCCGAGGTAGGCGCGGCGCACCTCCAGGTCGTCGCGCACTGTCTCGGGCAGGCCACTGGCAACGATGCGCCCGCCCACCAGCACCGAAATACGGTCGGCAAGGCGAAACACGATGTCCATGTCGTGCTCCACCATTAGCAGCGTGATCTCGCCCTTGAGGGACGCGATCAGGGCCGCCATGCGCTCGGACTCCTCCGATCCCATGCCGGCCATGGGTTCATCGAGCAGCAGCAGTCTGGGGCGGGTGGCCAGGGCCATGGCGAGTTCGAGGCAGCGTTGTTCACCGTGGGAGAGATCGGCGGCATGGACGCCAGCGCGACTTTCCAGGCCGACACGGCCGAGCCACTCGTCGGCCTCCACGGTCATGGCGGTCTCCATGCCAGCACGACGCCAGAAACGGAAGCTGCTGCCCCAGTCACGGCGGCGCGATTGCACGGCGAGGCGCACGTTCTCCAAGGCGGATAGCTGGGGAAAGATGCTGGTGATCTGGTAGGAACGGGTCAGGCCGAGGGCGACGCGCTGGTGCATGGTGAGTGTCGCCACGTTCTCGCCCGCGAATTCGATGCCGCCTTCGTCGGCCCGCAGTGCTCCGGAAATCAGGTGGATAAGGGTGGTCTTGCCGGCGCCGTTGGGGCCGATCAGGGCATGGAGTTCGCCGGCCCGGAGTTCCAGGTCGATGCCGTTGCTGGCCCAGAGACCGCCGAAGTGCTTCTTCAGGCCGGTGAGTTTCAGCAGTGTTGTCATGGCTGGCGCTTCCACAGGCCGGCCAGCCCCTTGGGGGCAAAGAACACCACCGCCAGCAGTACCAGGCCGACGAAGAACTGGCCATGGAGAGTGAATTCGGCCAGTGCCTCTTCCAGCCCAAGCAGGGCCAGGGCGCCGACCAGACCGCCGTGGCGATAGCCGACGCCGCCCAGGATCACCATCACCAGCAGGGTGCCGCTTTGGGTCCAGTAGAGCTGGTTGGGGCTGGCGAGGCCGGTCTGGTTGACCATCAGCGCTCCGGCAAGGCCGGCGCCGGCGCCGGCGATGACGAAGCAGGCCAGTTTGAGGCCGAACACCGGGTAGCCGAGGGCTTCCATGCGGGTTTCGTTCTGGCGCAGGCCGGCCAGGGCATGGCCGAAGCGCGATTCGGCCATGCGCTTGAGGGCAAAGAGTGCGGCGGCCAGCAGGGCGAGGGCGGCAAAGTAGAAGGACAGGTCGTCCTGCAAATCGAAGGGGGCCAATTGCGAGCGGGATGGCAGCGGGAGACCATCATCACCGCCGGTCTGGGGCATGGAGATCACCAGGTAATAGAGCATCTGGGCGAAGGCCAGGGTAATCATGATGAAGTAGACACCCCGGGTGCGCAGGGAAAGGGCGCCCACCAGCAGGGCGGCAAGGCCGGCAACGAGCATGGCGACGGGCCAGGCGATCCAGGCGCTGGTGATTTGCTGGCCCATGAGCAGGGCCACGACATAGGCGCCGAGGCCGAAGAAGGCGGCGTGGCCGAAAGCCACCATGCCGCCATAGCCCACCACCAGATTGAGGCTGCTGGCGGCGAGGGCGAAGATCAGCACCCGGGTGGCGAAGCCGATGTAGAACTCGGCGCCGATAGCCTGGAGGCCGAAGGGCAGGGCGATGGCGGCGACCAGCAGCAGCGGATCGAGGAGGAGATTGGAGCGCTTCATCGGGCGGGAAACAGCCCGGTGGGCTTCCAGAACAGCACGGCGGCCATGAGCAGGTAGATCAGGATTGAGGCGATGGCGGGCCCGAGGCTGGAGGCGATTTCCGACGACGCTACCGAGCGCAGCAGCGTCGGCAACAGGGCGCGGCCGAGGGTGTCGGCCATGCCCACCAGCAGGCTGCCCACCAGTGCGCCACGGATCGAACCGATGCCGCCGATGACGATGACGACGAAGGCGAGAATCAGGATGTTTTCGCCCATCCCCACCTGCACCGCCAGTAGTGGCCCCAGCAGCCCCCCGGCCACCGCGCAAAGGGCCGCGCTGAGGACGAAGATGCCCGTAAACAGGCGCTTTACGGGCACCCCCATGGCTTCGGTCATTTCCCGGTTCGAGGCCCCGGCGCGTACCCACATGCCAACGCGGGTGCGCGTCACCAGCCACCAAAGAAAGGCGGCCACGGCAAGGCCGACGCCGATAATCAGCAGCCGGTAGGCGGGGTAGGAGAAGCCGGCGAACTCTGCCGGGCCGGCGAGGGACGCGGGGGCGTTCAACATCATCGGCTGGGCGCCGAACAGCATGCGCACGGCTTCGTTGGCCAGCAGGATCAGGGCGAAGGTGGCCAGCACCTGGGACAGGTGGTCGCGACGATAGAGGTGGCGCAGCACCGCCAGTTCCAGCAGGGCGCCGATGACGGCCATGCCCAGCACCGCACCGGCGAGGCCAATCCAGAAGGAACCGGTACGCTCCGCCACCAATGCCGCCAGATAGGCGCCGCCCATGTAGAGGGAACCGTGGGAGAGGTGGATCATGTCCATGATGCCAAACACCAGCGTCAGGCCGGCGGCGAGCAAAAAGAGCATGAGGCCGAATTGCAGGCCGTTCAGGCCCTGTTCGAGAATCAACTGCGTCATGGAAGGAAAGGCGTGGCCCCGATCAGCGGGTCAAGGGCGGCAGGCAGCACTCCGGCTTCATGGATTCCAGGGCCTGATAGTCACGGGCGTAATCGGCCGCCACCGGCGCCGTGAGACCGACGCGGCGCAGGTTGACCTGGCCCGACGCATCGCGGCTCATGGCCATCAAGGCGGCGACAACTTTCTCGCGAACCTCCACCGGCACCCGTGGATGGACCGCCACGGGATGGGATGCGGTGGGTAACGTACTCCTGATAATGGCGAGCGACTCACGGACCCGCTCCGGCTCACGCTCCAGACTTGCCTTGATGCCGCCGCCGGCAGCGGCATCGCCCATGAGCACGGCGCGATACACCGCCTCGTGAGAGTTCAGGTAGAGGGTTTTGAATGTGACGCCCTCCCGTTCCAGCAGGGCGTGCAAGAGTATCGAGGCGGCAAAGGAGTCGGGGGAGGGAAAGGCGATGGTCTGTCCGTCCAGTTCCTTGAGCTCACGGGGCGCCCGTTCCGCGCGGCTCACAAGAACGCCCACCAGCGGTTCGTCGCCGTTGCGCAGCAGCGGGAGGTAGCCGTGGGCCTGGTGGGCTCGCACCATATACAGGGGGTTCATGTAGGCAAAGTCCGGCTTGCCTTGCAGCAGGTGCTCGTTGAACTCGGAAATCGAGAGCGGCACATGCAGGCGCAAGCACACCCCGGAGTCCTTTTCCAGGCGCTTGACGAGGGGCAGCCAATCCTCGATATGCGCCGTGGGAATCTTGTGCGGGACGGCGGAAACTAGGTAGGTTTTCCCACAGCCCGCCAGCGACACGCCCCACGGACCGGCCAGGGCCAGGCCGAGACACAGGGCAAGACACGAGGCTAGACCGCGCCGCAAGCGGCGGGCAAGTGATGGGCGTGGGCTGTGCATCACGGCAAGGCGTCAGTGCTTGATTTGGCCGCGTTACATCTTGCACTCGGCGGCGTAGGCATCCGTGTGCTTGGTGAAAATGGTGCCCATCAGTTTGTTGGTGACCCGGTCGCCGTCCTGACGAATCAGGCGCAGGTAGTAGTTCTGGATCGGGTAGTGGTTGATGTTGAATTTGAATTCGCCGCGCACGGACTGGAACTTGGCGGCTTCGAGGGAACGACGCAGGGCGGCCTTGTCGTCGATCTTGCCCTTCACATCGCGTACCGAGGCGTCCATGAGCAGCGCGGCGTCGTAGCCCTGGGAGGCATACAGGGAGGGCAGGCGGCCGTATTCCTTCTGGAAGTCGGCAACGAATTTCTTGTTGGCCGGGTTATCCATGTCGTGAGCCCAGTGGCTGGAGTTGAAAAGGCCCAGCATCGGCGCGCCGACGGCCTTGATGACGTCCTCGTCGGCGGAGAAGCCGGGGGCGAACAGGCGCACGTCCTTGGATAGGCCGGTGGCGACGAACTGCTTGACGAAGTTGATGCCCATGCCGCCCGGGAGGAAGAAATACACCGCGTCAGGCTTGGCGGCGCGGATCTGCGCCAGTTCGGCGGCGTAATCGAGCTGACCGAGCTTGGTGTAAATCTCTTCCGTGACCTTGCCCTTGTAGAAACGCTTGAAGCCGGTATTGGCATCCTTGCCGCCGGGATAGTTGGGAGCCACCAGTACCACGTTCTTGAAACCCTGATCGCCCACGTACTTGCCCACCGCTTCGTGGAGGTTGTCATTCTGCCAGGCGACGTTGAAGAAGTAGGGATTGCAGCTGGCGCCAGCATATTGGGACGGACCGGCGTTGGCGGAAACGTAGAAGGTGTGGTTGTCGAAGATCGGCTTGCCGACGGCCAGCATGATGTTGGAGAAGACGATGCCGGTCATGAAATCCACCTTGTCCTTCTTCAGGAACTTGTCGGTGGTTTGCTTCGCCACGTCCGGGTTCTGCTGGTCATCGGCGATCAGCACTTCCGCCGACAGGCCGCCGAGCTTGCCACCTGTGTGCTTGAGGGCCAGGTTGAAGCCATCGCGAATATCGACGCCGAGGCCGGCGCCGGGGCCGGAGAGGGTCGAGATGAAGCCGACTTTCACCTTGTCGGCGGCGAGGACGGGGGGGGCGGCACAGGCAAGAGCAACAGCGGCGGCGATGAGGCGTCGGGACATGGAGGGCTCCAATGCGGGGGGGATTCGGAATGATTAACGTGAAATCTTAGCTCAGAACCGGTCGCGCCATTCCCGTATTACGGCAAAGGTTTCTTCGTCGCTACGGGGCGCATGGCCCAGGCGCTGGGATACGGCGGCGATGACGGCGGGCGCCTGCCAGCGCAGAAAGGGGCTGGTGGCTTTTTCTTCGGCCAGGGTGAAGGGGACGGTGGGTTCGTTGCGGCTGCGTCGCAGGGTGACTTCGCCACCACGCAAGCGGACGGCTTCGTTGTCCGGTTCGACCATGGAAGCGAAACGAACGCCGGATGCCGTGTATTCGTGGGCGCTGTAAATGGCGGTGTGGTCGGGCAGAGCGGAAAAGCGCTTCATGGCCGTCAGCATCTGGGCTGGCGTCCCCTCGAAGAGGCGGCCGCAACCGCAGCCGAACAGGGTATCACCGCAGAACAGGGCGCCGGCCGGGGGCAGCTTTGCGCCATAATAGGCGATGTGGCCACGGGTATGACCGGGCACCTCCAGCACTTCCAGGGTCGTGTCCAGTCCGGGCACGGCAAGCACATCGCCATCGGTAAGTGGGTGGGTAACACCGGTAATGACTTCCCGGCTTGGCCCGAACACCGGTACGGCATGATGGGTGGTCAGGTCGGCGATGCCGCCGGTGTGGTCCTGATGGTGGTGGGTGATGAGGATGGCGCTCAGGCGGTCGCCGCTCTGCTCCAGCCAGGCCAGAACCGGAGCGGCGTCGCCGGGGTCTACCACGGCGCAGTGGCCCTCGGTGCGCAGCACCCAGATATAGTTGTCTTCAAAGGCGTTGAGCGGAATTATTTCCATGGATATATTCTAATGTCGATTCAGGGATTTTCCGACTGGTTGCAAACTCCCCAGGGGCACTATGTCCTGGAATGGGAGCAGAAGAAGCATGATCTGCTGGTGGCGGACATCTTTGGCTTCAACGCCGTGCAGATCGGCCTGCCGGCCCTCGACTACCTCAATGCGAATCGCATGCCCTACCGTTTCCGCTGTGACGACCCCACCGATCGGGTCTGTGGCAGCGTTGCGGTGTGTTCGGACCTGCATCATCTACCCTTTGCCTCCAGCAGCATCGACCTGGTTGTATTGCCGCACGTGCTGGAGTTCGACGACAACCCGCACCAGATTCTGCGCGAGGTGGAACGGGTGTTGGTGCCCGAAGGCAGCGTCGTGATAACCGGCTTCAATCCCTTCAGCCTCTGGGGCGCGCGTCGTACCCTGGCGCGTCGCCGCAGTGCGCCGCCCCAGCCGCCCTGGCGCGGCCGCTACATCAGCGTTTCACGGCTCAAGGACTGGTTTGCCCTACTGGGCCTCGAAGCCCGTGCCGGCAGTTTCGGTTGCTACGCGCCGGCCGTGAGTCAGGAAAAATGGTTGCAGCGCTGGCGCTTCATGGAACTGGCGGGCGACCGCTGGTGGCCCTTCGCCGGTGCTGTGTATGTGATTCAGGCGATCAAGCGGGTTCATGGCATGCGCCTGATTCTGCCGTCAGCCTGGCAAGACCGAATGGCCCGCGCCAAGGCGTTGATTCCCATCGCCCAGCGGGTCGATGACAAGGAAATCCAATGACTGAAACAAACGACGCCGCCGAGGTGGTGGAAATTTTCACCGACGGCGCCTGCTCCGGCAACCCCGGCCCCGGCGGCTGGGGCGCCATTTTGCGCATCAACGGCAAAGAAAAGGAACTCTTCGGCGGCGAACTGGAAACCACCAACAACCGCATGGAGATGATGGCCGTGATCGAGGCCCTGGCGGCCCTCAAGCGGCCGGTGGCGACTGTCGTCTATACCGACTCCCAGTATGTGCAGAAGGGCATCAGCGAGTGGATACACGGCTGGAAGCGGCGCGGCTGGAAGACGGCGGACAAGAAGCCGGTGAAGAACGAAGACCTGTGGCGGCGTCTTGACACCCTGGCGGCCGGCCATCGTGTGACTTGGCAATGGGTCAAGGGCCACGCCGGCCATCCGGAAAACGAGCGCGCCGATGCGTTGGCACGGCGCGGCATCGACCATGTGAGGAAGGGATAAGCAATGGCTCTGCGTCAAATCATGCTCGACACCGAAACTACGGGGCTCGATCCAAAGAACGGTGACCGGGTGGTGGAAATCGGCTGCGTGGAACTGGTCGGGCGCAAGTTCACCGGTCGCAAGCTCCACCTCTACCTCAACCCGGAGCGCGAAGTGCCCCTGGACGCCCAGCGCATCCACGGCCTCACCGACGAATTTCTCGCCGACAAACCCAAGTTCCGCGAGGTGGCGGCGGAGTTCGCTGATTTCATTCGCGATGCCGAACTGGTAATCCACAACGCTGCCTTCGACGTCGGCTTCCTCAATGCCGAATTCGCCCTGCTGGATCAGGAAAACATCGACAAACGCTGCGCCGGCGTGGTCGATACCCTGAAAATGGCGCGGGAGATGCGCCCCGGCAAGCGCAACTCCCTCGACGCCCTGTGTAGCGAATACGCCATTGACAATTCCGGTCGCCAGTACCACGGCGCGCTCCTCGACGCGGAACTGCTCTCCGAGGTCTATCTGGCCATGACCCGGGGCCAGGAAAGCCTCATCATCGACCTGGAACCCACCGTGAGCGCCGCCGCGCAGGCACAGGCCGTGCGCGATCGCCCGCCGCTGACAGTGCTGTGCGCCTCGGCGGAAGAACTCGCCGACCACGAGCGGGTGTTGCAGGAAATCACCAAAGAGAGCAAGGGCAAGTGCTTGTGGCTTGCCGGCGAAAGCGCGGCTACGGCCTGAGTTTCCTCAGGGACGGGCAAGAACGGCCCTGAGCACACCCACCAACAGCCACAACGCCGCCACCAGGGCGATCCAGAGGCCGGCGGCATGACCGGTTGCCGCCATCATGCCGGCAACCGGCAGCAGCAGGCCTCGGGGCCAGGCGAGTCGGGCCAGGCGCTGGCGGGTGGTGTGATGCCATTCCTCCTGAACGCCTGGCCGCAGCCAGATCGGCAGCAATTGGGCCAGGGCGCCGCTGACCAGGGGCAGCAAAAAGGCAATGGCGAACAGGGGCAGAGCAGCGCGACCGGGCAGAAAACCGAGTCCGTGAGCGGCGCCATGACCGAGGCCAAGGCCAAGCCCTGCCAGGGCTCCCGCCAGCAGAGGCAGGGCGTTGGCCGTGCCGTGCCGGCGCAGCAGGCGTGAGCCGCTTTGCATCAGGGCCGCCCAGGGCCAGAGGTAGAGCAGGGCGCCGATCACGGCCAGAGGCGGCCATGCGGCGGCGCCGAGGGCGACCAGCAGCGCCCCGGCGGCGACCAATGGCAAATGGCGGCGCAGGCGCTCGGCGGCAGCCGGATCGGGTCCGCCGGCCACGGTGGGCAACAGCACTTGCAGGGTACCCAGCGCGGTGATGCCCATGAAGCCGAGCAGATTGGCGTGGAGGTGGAACAGGCGCAGGGACGCCGTCAGGCTCGGGATGAGGGCAGAGATGCCAACCGCTGCGAGGGCCAGGGCGAGAAAGCCAAGGGCGACGGCATACCAGGCAAGGCCAGGATGTGGGGCGCCCAGGCAGGCACGGCGGCGGCGGCGCTGGAGCCAGAAGGATAGGCTAAGGGCGGCCGCCACGCCGAGCCACGGCGCCCAGAATCGCGCTGTCGGCAGGCTGCCAAGAAAGTACAGAACGATAGCGCCGCCCGCCAGCAGCGCGGCCAGAGGAATCAGGGCAAGTTGCCGTGGCGCACTGGCGCTGCGGGTCAGCACCGGTACGAAATAGCCCATGGCGGTGAGGATCATGGGCAGGGCGCCGATGGCGAACAATCCATGCCAGCCCGCCGGAGGCATTTCCCACAGTACGGGGAGGGCCTGACTGCCTGCCGCCAGCGCCGTCAGCAGGGCGAAGGCCAGCAGCAGGCGCTGGGGTGCGGGGCCGGTGCGGGCGCCCGCCGCTTTCATCCCCGGGTGTTGGATTGGGGCGTGAATTCCGCCAGTTCTACCTTCGGCGCCGGTTTCCAGCCCTTCTTGCGGTGTTCGGCGACGACGTTGGTGAAAATGCCGCCGCGCACATAGAAGCGGGCGGTGAGGCGCATGTAGCGGGGCTTGGTGGCTTTCACCAGATCGTCGAGGATGCGATTGGTGACATCCTCGTGGAAGTGGCCCTCTTCGCGGAAGCTCCAGACGTAGAGCTTGAGGCTCTTGAGCTCGACGCAGAGTTTGTCGGCGATGTAGTCCAGGGTCAGCACCGCGAAGTCCGGTTGGCCGGTTTTCGGGCACAGGCAGGTGAATTCGGGGATTTCCATGTGAATCTGGTAATCCCGATGAGGGGCCGGATTGGAAAAGGTTTCCAGGGACTTGACGGGCAGGCTGGGCATGGCGGGGACGTCTCGGTAATCGCAAAGGCTGCATTATCCGCCAACGCCGTTCGTTCGTGGATCGCCGCGTCATTGACAGGGTTATTCCATGCCCCTACGGATGTTGTTTCTATAGGCCTTACTCGGGTAAAGTGAAGGGTTCTGGCCGTTCGCGCCGCAAGTATTCCCGCTGCCCCATGATTAAGTCCCTGTCTTCGCTAACCCTGAAGAATCGGGTTGCCCTGACCGTGTTGTTGCTCTTCGTCGGCGGCATCTGGAGTCTGACCTATCTGGCGACCTCGCGCTTGCAGGACGACTTTACCTCCGTGCTGGCGAATCAGCAGCGGGCTTCGGTAAGCCACACGGCGGCGGAAATCGGGCAGAAGGTGCAATTGCGTCTCGATGCCCTCGCCACGGTAGCGCAGGAAATCCCCCCCCAATTGCTTGCTGATCCGGCCCGGCTGGAGCAACTGCTAATCGAGCGTCCGGTGCTTGGTGTGTTCTTTGGCGCCGGTGTGGTGGTGGTCGGCGCCGAAGGTCGTGGTATCGCCGATCATCCCGCAGTTGCGGGGCGCGTCGGGGCGGATTTTCGTGAGCTTGAGTATTTTTCCGAGGTCATCAAATCCGCCAGGCCTGCCGTCGGCAAGCCGCGTGTGGGGCGTTTCACTGGCAAGCTCGGTGTGGCCTTTGCGGTGCCGGTTCTGAATGCGCACAAGAAGGTCGCGGCCGTGCTGGTGGGATTCTCGACCCTTTCCGATCCCTCCCTGTTCGGGCAGATTGAGCAGTCGCGGGTGGGCCAGAGCGGCTGGATTGCGGTTAGCGATGCCCGCTATCGACTCATCATCGCCATCAGCGATCCGACGCGCGTGTTGCAGCCGTTCCCGGAACCCGGCGTCAATGTCATGCTCGACAAGTTCGCGGCAGGGGGCGAGGGCTCGGGAACGTCCACCAACTCCAAGGGGGTCCGTGTCCTGACGTCGGCGAAGCAGATTTCCGCAGCCGGCTGGTTTGTGCAGGAAGTGCTGCCCTTGGACGAAGCCATGGCGCCGATCGAGACCCTCAAGCAGCGCTATTTCGTCAGTGCCGGCGTGTTCTCGCTGCTGGTCAGCGTCATCGTCTGGTTGCTGGTGCGGCGTCAGTTGCGGCCCCTTGAAGAGGCATCGAAGGTAATCCGCGACATGGCCACCGGCTCCGCCGAATTGGCCCTGCTGCCGGTGGCGCGGAACGACGAGCTGGGCGAGTTGTTCACCAGTTTCAACACTCTGTTCGAGCAGCGGCGGCAGGCGGAGGAGAGCCTGCGCATCGCCGGTTGCGCCTTCGAGGGCCATGAAGGCATGGTCATCACCGATGCCGACAATCGCATCGTGCGGGTCAATGCGGCCTTCACCCGTCTGACCGGTTATGCGGAATGGGAAGTCCTGGGCAAGAACCCGAAAATTCTCTCCGCCGGCATCACGCCGCCGGAGGTGTTTCAGGATATGTGGCAGCGGTTGCGGCTCGATGGTGCCTGGGAAGGCGAACTCTGGGACCGGCGCAAATCGGGTGAAACCTATCCGAAGTGGCTGTCAATCTCCGTCATCCGCGATGCCGAGGGCCGGGTCAGCCATCATGTCGGCAGCTTTTCGGACATTTCCGAGCGCAAGGCTGCCGAGGCGCGCATTCTTCATCTCGCTCACCATGACGCTCTGACCCAGCTGCCCAACCGCCTTAGCCTGCAGGAACGCCTGATGCAGGTGATCCAGCTGGCGAAGCGTAACCGTAGCCATGCGGCGATGATGCTGATCGACCTGGATCGTTTCAAGGTCATCAACGACACCCTGGGCCACCATGTCGGCGACCAGCTTCTGGTGGAGGTGGCGAACCGTCTGGTGGCGTCGGTGCGGGAATCCGACATCGTGGTACGTCTGGGCGGCGACGAGTTCGTGGTGGTGCTGACCACCATCGAGTCGGCTGCCGACGCCAGCCTGGTGGCGGAAAAGATCGTTGCCAACCTCTCCAATCTCTACCAGATCGCCGGCAACACCCTGCGCACCAGCCCCAGCATCGGCATCTGCCTGTATCCCAACGACGCCACCGAGAGCGGCGACCTCATCAAGTACGCCGACGTCGCCATGTACCACGCCAAGGCGAAGGGCGGCAGTTCCTACCAGTTTTACGACGCCAAGATGAGCCAGGCGGTGACCCGCCGCGTCACCCTGGAGGCTGATCTGCGCGCTGCTATCGACCAGGGACAGTTCGTGCTGCACTACCAGCCGCAATTGGACCTGCGTAGTGGCCGCCTATTCGGTGTCGAGGCCCTGGTACGCTGGCAGCATCCGGTCCGCGGCCTGGTGCCGCCGGGCGAATTCATTCCGATTGCCGAGGAAACCGGCCTCATCGCGGCGATCGGTGACTGGGTGCTGCAAGAGGGTTGCCGGCAACTTCAGGCCTGGCATCAGCAGGGCCTGGGGCATATCCACATGTCGATTAACCTCAGTGCCAGCCAGTTTGCCGACAAGGGGTTGCCGGTCCGCATCGGTGCGCTACTGAACGACGCGGGACTCCGTGCCGACAGCATTGACCTGGAAGTGACCGAATCCATGGCCATGGGCTCGCCGGACGAAACCATTGCCATGCTGCAATCCCTCGCCGATGCCGGCATGTCCCTGTCGATTGACGACTTTGGCACCGGCTATTCGTCGTTGGCGTATCTCAAGCTGTTCCCGGTGCGGGTGCTGAAAATCGACCGCTCCTTCGTCAAGGACATCGAAACCGACCCCAACGACGCCGATATTTGCGACGTCATCGTGCTGCTAGCCCACAAACTGGGCCTGGAAGTGGTGGCGGAAGGGGTGGAAACCGAGGCCCAGCTCAACTTCCTGCTCAGCATCGGCTGCGAGAAGATTCAGGGCTATCTGCTCAGCAAACCCCTGCCGGCGGGGGAAATCCAGACCTTCATCGAAAACCACCGGCCCATGAGCCATCTTGGCGACGTTAACCTCTGGGCCGACGCCGAGCCGGAAACCACGATCAGCCAGGCTGACTCGCTATAATGCGCCGCTGGCATCAATGCGCCCCCTGTCGGGCTGGCTTAAGGCCCAGGCAGCCGCGCGAAATTCGTCCTGACCGGACACCCTCCAAGCACGACATAGAACGACTCTGGTAATGCGCCTGACCAAACTCAAGCTCGCCGGCTTTAAATCCTTCGTCGAACCCACTACCGTCCTGTTTCCGGGCCAGTTGGCCGGCGTCGTAGGGCCGAACGGTTGCGGCAAATCCAACATCATCGACGCCGTGCGCTGGGTGCTGGGGGAGTCGAAAGCCTCGGAGTTGCGCGGCGAGTCGATCCAGGACGTGATCTTCAAGGGCTCCGACACGCGCAAGGAAGTCAGCCGCGCCAGCGTCGAGCTGTTCTTCGACAATGCCCTCGGCCGCGCCGCCGGCCAGTGGTCGCAGTACGCCGAAATCACCGTGAAGCGCGTGATCGACCGGGAAGGCACGTCGAGCTACTACATCAACAATCTCCACGTCCGTCGCCGCGACATCATCGATCTGTTCCTCGGCACCGGCCTCGGCCCCCGCGCCTACGCCATCATCGGCCAGGGCATGATCTCGCGCATCGTCGAGGCCAAGCCCGACGAACTGCGCATGTTCCTGGAAGAAGCCGCCGGCGTCACGAAATACAAAGAACGCCGCCGCGAGACGGAAAACCGCCTCGAAGACGCGAAAGAAAACCTGGCGCGGGTGGACGACATCCGCAACGAAATGGAACGCCAGATCGGCCACCTGGAAACCCAGGCCGTGGTGGCCCAGCAGTACCGCGAGTTCCATGGCCAGTTGGCCCACAACCAGAATCTGCTCTGGCTCAAGAAGCGCAACGACGCCCGTGGCGAATCCGTGCGCCACGCCCGCAACGTCGAGGAGGCGATCAACCGCGTCGAGGCCGAGACCGCCCAGTTGCGGGAGGTGGAAGCCCGTGTCGAACAGGCCCGCGAGGCCCATTTCGCGGCCTCCGACGCCCTTCATGCCTCCCAGGCCGAGATGTACGCGGCCAATGCCGAGGTGAAGCGCCTCGAATCCGAGATTCATCACATCATCAACTCCCGCGCCCGGCTGGAGGCGCGTCTGGCCCAGCTCGACACGGAGCGTACCCACTGGTCCGGCGAGACCAAGCGGGTTGAGGAGGAGGATTTCCGCTGGAAGTCCCTGCTGGAAAACTCCCGCGACCGCGCCCTGACTGCCGCCGCGCGCCACGAAGAAGCCATGGAGCGTCTGCCTCACGCGGAAGACGCCGTGCAAGAGGCCACCGCCCAGGTTAATGAGGCCCGTCGCGGCATGGCCGAGGCGGAGCAGGGCGTCCGTTTGGCCGAAGCCGACCGGGGCCACGCCCTGCGCGCGATCGAAAACCTCACCCAGCGCAAGATGCGTCTGGAAGCGGAAAAGGCCGCCCTCGGCGCGGCCCCCGATCCCCTGCAACTGGCGGCGGCCCAGGAAGCCGAGGCCCGCGCCGAGGAGGAGCAGACCCGCTGGCAGGAGCAGGTGGCCGAGATGCAGGGCCGCCTGCCGGAACTCGACGCCGCCCTGCGCAGCGCCCGCGAGCGCCTGCAAGCCACCCACCGCCAGCTCACCGAAGCCCAGGCCCGCTGTTCGGCCCTGGAACAACTGCAAGCCAAGGTCGCCCAGAGCGGCGAGATCGGTGACTGGCTCAAGGCCCGCAACCTCGCTGACGCCAAGCCCCTGTGGCAGAGCATCCAGGTCGAGAAGGGCTGGGAAACCGCTGTCGAATCCATCCTGCGCGAGCGCTTGTCCGCCCTCATGGCCGACGGCAACACCGCCCTCGACGCCCTGATCGAGCCGCCGCCGAGCATTCTTTCCCTTGCCCTGCCCGATGGCACGGCCGCGCAGCCGGCCGCCGCCGACAGCCTGCGCGCCAAGGTGCGCTGCGACGATGGCCGCTGGTCCGTAGTGCTGGATGAGTGGCTGGCCGGCGTCAGCGTCGTGGAAAGTACCGATGCCCTCGCCGAAGCCGGTGGCGGCAGCGGCGTCCGCATCAGCCGCGAAGGCCACACCCGCACTCTCCACGGTCTGACCCTGTATGTGCCGGACACCCGCACCCACGGCATCATCGAACGCCAGCGGGAAATCGAAGAACTCGGTGCACTGATCGAAGCGCGCCAGGCCGAAGAAGATGCTGCCCGCGACACCCAGACCGAAGCCGAGCAGCAACTGGCTGAACTCCAGCAGCGCCTGGCCGAAGGCCGCCGCGCCAGCCAGGACGCCCAGCAGCGCCTCCACGGCGCCCATGTCGAAGCCCTCAAGCTGACCCAGGCCCAGGCCCGTTACGAGGAAAGGGCAGGGCAGATCTTCACCGACCTGGCGGAAATCGAGCGCCAGGAAGGCAACGAGAAAATCGAGTTCGAGCGCGCCGAAGACGAAATCGCCCGCTGCCGCGAAGCCCTTGATGCCGTGCGCGGCCGTCTCGATGCCGCCCAGAACGCCCAGCGCAATGCCGACACTGCCCTGCGCGAAGCCCGCGCCCTCGAATCGCAACTGGCCCGGGAGGCCCAGGATGCGGGCTTCTCCGAGCGGGAGTGCCTGAACCACCTGGAAGCCAATGCCCGCGCGGCGGCCACCGCCAGCGCCCAGATGGAACGGGTGAGCCAGGACACGGAACAGGTGACGACCGAGTTGGCGGGCATTTCCGACGCCATCCTGCAAGAGCAGTTGCAAACCGCCCTCGAATCCAAGCAGGGCCGCGAAGGCTCGCTCGGCGAACGGCGCAACGCCCTCGAAACCGCCGCCGCCGAACTGCGCCAGCTCGACGAAACCCGCCTGCGTCTGGAGCAGGGCCTGCAACCGGCCCGCGACAAGATCAACGACCTGCGCCTCAAGGAACAGGCCGCCCAGCTCAATGAAGAGCAGTTCCAGCAGCGCCTGGTCGAAGCTGGTATTACCAGCGAGGAAGCCGAAGCCGCCCTGGCGGCCAGCCTGATGCCGGGCATGCGCGAGTCGGTCCTGCAAGGGGAAATCACCCGCCTCGGCGCCGAAATCGAAGCCCTCGGCCCGGTCAATCTGGCGGCCCTGGAAGAACTCACCACCTCCCGCGAGCGCAAGGGCTACCTGGACAGCCAGTCGGCCGACCTGGCCGAAGCTATCGGCACTCTGGAAAGCGCGATCAACCGCATTGACAAGGAAACCCGCGAGCAATTGCAGGAGACCTACGATTCGGTTAACCGCCACTTCGGCACCCTGTTCCCGACCCTGTTTGGCGGCGGTCAGGCCAGGCTGGTGCTGACCGGCGACGAACTTCTCGATTCCGGCATCCAGATCATGGCGCAGCCGCCGGGCAAGAAGAACACCACCATCCATCTGCTTTCCGGCGGCGAAAAGGCCCTCACCGCGATTGCCCTGGTGTTCGCCATGTTCCAGCTCAACCCGGCGCCGTTCTGTCTGCTCGACGAAGTGGATGCGCCTCTGGACGACAGCAACACCGAACGCTTCGCCAAGATGGTGAAGCAGATGTCCACCAACACCCAGTTCATTTTCATCTCCCACAACAAGATCGCCATGGAAATAGCCGAGCACCTGATTGGCGTCACCATGCAGGAGCGCGGCGTGTCGCGGGTGGTGGAAGTGGATATCGAAGAGGCCCTGCGTATGACCGAATCGGAGGCGGCGTAAATGGTTGTCAATGAATTGCAATTGGCCCTGATCGGCCTTGGCGCCACCGCCGTGATCGGCGTCTGGGGCTACAACAAGTGGCAAGAACGCAAGCACTTCAAGATCGCTGAAAAGGTGTTCAAGGGCCAGCAGCCTGATGTGCTGATGGACGACGATCCCGATGCCACCCTGGTGGATGTGCCGGCCCCGGTCCCGGCCATGGACGCGCCCCCCGCCCAGCCGACCCAGCGTACCGAACGCGTGGAACCGGTGTTCGAGCCGCAACCGCAAGATGAGCCGGTGACCGAGCGCATCGAACCCGTCATTCCCGCACCCGAGGTCGAAGACGAAGCGCCCCTGGCCCCCTCGGTCACCACGCGCCGGCCGGCGGCCCCGATCGAACCGGCCCTGCCGCCCAAGGCCGAGCCGCCGGTGCTGACCGAGGCCCCCACCGAACTGGCCGACCCCGGCATCGAATGGGTGGCCCGTATCGACTGTGGCAGCGCCTTCGCCACCAACGAAATTCTCGCCGCCCAGCAGAGCCTGGCCCAGCATCTGGCCAAGCCTCTGTCCTGGGCCGGTTGCCATGACATCAGCCACGAGTGGCGTCCGATCGGCATCGGCGAAAGCGGCCGTTTCCGCCGTCTGCGCGCCTGCCTGCAACTGGCGGATCGCCAGGGGCCGGTTTCCGACGTCGACCTGACGACTTTCGAGCAGGGCGTACAGTCCCTGGCCCAGCAGTTCCAGGCGCAAATGGAACTGCCGTCGCGGGAAGCGATTCAGGAACAGGCCATTGCCCTCGACGACTTCTGCGCCGGCGTGGACATGCAGGTCGCCGTTCATGTGGTCCATGCCCAGGGCGGCGAAATGCGCGGCAGCAAGCTCCTCGGCCTCGCCCAGGCCTCCGGTCTCGAATGGTGGCCCGATGGCCGCTTCCACAATCCCGAGCCGGATTCCGGCGTTTCCCTTTCCAACCTCGGCGGCGCCGCCTTTGACCGTGATGGCCTCTCCGGCCAGACCACCGCCGGCGTTACCTTCTGGTTCGACGTGCCCTGCGCCGCCAACGGCCCGGCCGCCTTCGACCGCCTCGTCACCCTGGCGCGGCAGTTCGCCACCGCCCTGGAAGGCGCATTGGTGGACGACCAGCGCAATCCGCTGGGCGAGCCGATGATCGCCGCCATCCGCAAGCGCATCGCCGAACTCCAGCAGGCCATGGCCGTACGCCAGATTCCCGCCGGGGGACGGCGCGCTCAACGCTTGTTCCGTTGATCGCTGCTGAGTGGTCGTGACTGACGTCGCCGCACGGGCCGCCTGGCTGCGCACCGAAGTCGAGCGGCACAACTACGCCTATTACGTCGAAGACCAGCCCATCGTCCCGGACGTCGAGTACGACCGGCTGTTTCGGGAATTGCAGCTGATCGAGGCCGAGCATCCCGAGCTGGCGACGCCTGATTCGCCCACGCGCCGCGTCGGCGGCCAGCCTCTACCGCAATTCATCCCGGTGCGGCATGCGCTGCCGATGCTCTCGATCAAGACCGAGACCGACACCACGCCGGAAGGCGCGCGCGCCTTCGACAGCCGGGTGCGCCGTGCCCTGGGCCTGGCCGAGACCGAGGCCGCCATCGCCTACACGGCAGAACTCAAGTTCGACGGCCTCGCCATCAATCTGCGCTATGAAAATGGCGTACTGGTGCAGGCCGCCACGCGCGGCGACGGCGAGACCGGCGAAGACGTGACGCAGAATGTGCGCACCATCCGCTGTATTCCGCTGCGACTGCATGGCGGCGCCCCCGAGGTGCTGGAAGTGCGCGGCGAGGCCTACATCAGCCGCCCCGATTTCGAGCGCTACAACGAGAAACAACGCGCCAAGGGCCGGCCCACCCTGGTCAATCCGCGCAACGGCGCGGCGGGCAGCATCCGCCAGCTCGACCCGAAAATCGCCGCGGAACGGCCCCTGTCCTTCTTCGCCTACGGCCTCGGTGAGACCGTGGGCTGGAGCCTGCCGCCGAGCCACAGCGAGGTGCTTGCCGCGTTGTCTGCTTTCGGCCTGCCGGTATGCGAACACCGGGCGCAGCTTGCCGGCGCCGAGGGCCTGGCGGCCTTCCACCAGCGCATCGCGGGGCTGCGCGACCAGTTGCCCTTCGACATCGACGGCGTGGTGTACAAGGTGGATTCGCTCGAACTCCAGGCCCGGCTTGGCTTCGTCAGCCGCGAGCCGCGCTGGGCTGTGGCGCATAAATACCCGGCCCAGGAAGCCCTGACGACGGTGGAAGCCATCGAGGTGCAGGTGGGCCGCACCGGGGCCATCACCCCCGTGGCGCGGCTGGCGCCGGTGTTCGTCGGCGGTGTCACCGTCACCAACGCCACCCTGCACAACGAGGACGAAGTGCGGCGCAAGGACGTGCGCGTCGGCGACACGGTGATCGTGCGCCGCGCCGGTGACGTGATTCCCGAGGTGGTGTCGGTGGTGCTGGAACGCCGCCCCCTCGGCGCTTCCAGCCATGACCTGTTCGCCCAGGAGCCGATCCAACCGCCCTTCGAGATGCCCAAGGCCTGTCCGATCTGCGGCTCGGCGGTGGAAAAGCCGGAAGACGAAGCCATCGCCCGCTGCACCGGCGGCCTCTACTGCCCGGCCCAGCGCAAGCAGGCCCTGCTGCACTTCGCCGGCCGCCGTGCCATGGACGTGGAAGGCCTCGGCGACAAGCTGGTGGAACAACTGGTGGATGGCGGTCTGGTGCAAACGCCCGCCGACATCTACCGGCTCGGCATGGCGACTCTGGCCAACCTCGAACGCATGGCCGAGAAGTCGGCGGCCAATCTGCTGGAGGCCATCGAGAAGAGCAAGACCACGACCCTGCCGCGCTTCATTTTCGCCCTCGGCATCCGCAACGTCGGCGAGACCACGGCGAAGGATCTGGCGCGGCATTTCGGCGATCTGGATGCCCTGATGGCCGCCGACGAAGCGCGGCTGCAAGCGGTGCCCGACGTGGGGCCGGTGGTGGCGGCCAGCCTCTGTCGCTTCTTCGCCGAGGCCCACAACCGGGAAGTCATCGCCACGCTGCGCGAGGCCGGCGTCCATTGGCCGGTGGAGCAGGGCCTCGCCGCCGATCTGCCCCTGGCCGGCAAGACCTTCGTTCTCACCGGCACGCTGCCGTCCCTCTCCCGCGACCAAGCCAAGGAAATGATCGAAGCCAAGGGCGGCAAGGTGGCCGGCTCGGTGTCGAAGAAAACCCATTACGTCGTCGCCGGCGCCGATGCCGGCTCCAAGCTCGACAAGGCGCAGGAATTGGGTGTGCCGATTCTCGACCAAACCCAACTGCTAGCCCTCCTGGAGGAAACGCCATGACCCCGCAAGAAGCCCGTCACCTGTTTGCCGAAGCCGACCTGATCCGTTCCGCTACCGAGATTGAGGCCGCCATCGAACTGATGGCCGCCCACCTCAACGAGAAGCTGGCGGACAAGCATCCCCTGGTGCTGACGGTAATGGGCGGCGCCGTGGTGTTCGCCGGCCAGCTGCTGCCGCGCCTGACCTTTCCGCTGGAGTGCGACTACCTCCACGCCACCCGCTACGGCGACGTTACCACCGGCGGCGAACTGGCCTGGGTGGTGGAACCGCGCACCCCGGTGCAGGGCAGGGTGGTGCTGGTGCTGGACGACATCCTCGACGAGGGTGTCACCCTCGCCGCCGTCAAGCAGCGCCTGCTGGCCCAAGGCGCCACCGAGTGCATCGTCGCGGTGCTGGCAGAAAAAGACCTCGACCACGAAAAGCCACTCAAGGCCGATTACGTGGGAGTGCGCCTGCCGAACCGCTTCGTCTTCGGCTGCGGCATGGACGTCAAAGGCGCCTGGCGCAACCTGCCGGCGATCTATGCTGTGAAGGGGATGTGAGGCGGGGCGGTGACGAAGAGCCTGTCAGAATTTCCGTGTTTGAAGCGAGAGAAGGCCTATCCGCTGTGAAGGTCCGGCAACATTGAACTCACGTACTTTCTTAACCGTATCAGTGTTCCACACCTCGACGGGGAGATTTCCTGAACCATCTCCCCACTTAATTATCCAGCAATACTTTCCATCCTGAGATAAGGCAACTTTTCTCAAGAAAAAGGACTCCACCGGCAACGCCTTCTTCTCGCCGGCAATCGCGTTCCATATTTCAATGTGTTTCGCCGCTATAACGAATGTCTTCCCATCGGCTGATATTGCAATCGGTGCCCCTTCTCCCGAAATGACTTTCCCTGTTGAGATATTTCGGAGTGCCCAATTTCCGTTGCCATGATAGAGAATCTGACGTCGACGTATGAAGCCTACGTCTTTGCCTCCAGAATTCAACTTCTCCAAACTTCTATTCTCTCTTCTACTTGCCACATTCCAACGGTCGAATTGGCCTCCGTAGGTCCGCGATGAAAGAAGTTGTCCATCGGATGAAAGTTCTACCTGGGCAACAAACCCCGAAGTATGAGCAAGGTGAAGGTGTAACTGTTCGATAGCTTCTGCATTCCGTAGCTGGGTGGCGTCGTAAATGCTGGATGAAAATAGACTTTCGATTAGCGATTTACCTGGCGGTGAATAAATTATGTCTTTACCCCAAGGTACGTGAATCTCGCGGGTCTTTCGACCATTCGCTATGTTTAGCCAGGTGAGAGTCGTTGCGAAATGGTCGATGCCACCAGTATAGTAGTAGCCAGTTTCGGACATGGTGATGATAGAAGCTCCGTCATCCGACAGGCGCATACCTGGCTTCCGCGTTGGCTTATCTTCGCGCGTGTAAAGCTCTTTGCCATCGGTCGTTGTCCATGCCTTGATTGTGCTGCTATTTCTAGCAATAAGAATCTTCCCGTTTGTTGAATAGAGAAGACTGACGATGCTGTCCAGAACCAGTTCGCGCCTAGGGGATTGACTGACGGAATGCGTCCACATGGCGGTTGCCTCCATGTTGGCATCAATGTCCCAAACTTTCACTTCGCCACATGCCAAACCAATAGCCAAATAGTGAAAGTCTGGTGAAAACTGCATGGCAGTAATATCGTTGGGCAGAAGACGCGCAGGCATCGATACTCGAATGAAAGGCGAACGAGCCTCTTCAGCTTGGACGCAAGCTAACCCGCCGAAGTGCGCAGTGACTATGGTTACGAAAATCCCAAGGATTCGGGATATGTACCGCCATCGGTTTCGCGATGAGTATGTGTTCATGTTCGGTAAGTCTGGCTATGTCGTAGTCCGTCCAATTTACCTCACTAAATATGCTGCTTGCAAATGGGGAGAATAATTAAGGGCCGTGGTCGACTTTCTCGACGAACGTAGCCAGATGGCCTGAGAAGGCCGTGGCTAGGCGCTTCCAGGCCGATGCGTGCTATGAATCTGGCTCAAAGGAAATCCGAGGCGGAGGGGCTACGCCCAATGGCTTACCCCTTGGCAAGCACCGCAGGCAGATTGCGGGCGCCGAGCAATTAAAAGGGGCCGTGGTCGACTTTCCCCAATGAACGAAGCCCCTTGGCCCGAGAAGCCCGTGAATAGGCGCTTCCAGGCCGATACCGCTATTCCGGCACCACCGGCAATACCCGCCTCAGCGCTCTGACCTGCTTCCACAGAACGGCCTTGGGGATGGTCATGGCCAGGGTTTTCATGCAGCGATCCATCCAGTCCGGGCGGGTTTGCAAGCGGGTGATGGCCTTGTCCAAGTCCTGAAGGATGGATTGTCCGCAGGCCTGCTCGGCTTTGGCGACGGACTGGCGCAGCAGGGGCAGGGCGGGGGTCATCATGGCCAGATCAATCAGGTCGCGGTTGAACACGCCATCGTCGTTCCAGCGATCCGAATTGGCGAGCAGTATGCTCGTCAGCAGATCGAGGGGCGTAAGGGTGGCGATGCCGCAGACTTCATCCGCCGCGCCGGGCTTTTCCAGTGGGATGCGGCCTTCAAGGACGATTTCAAACTTGATCGGCTGGCCGGCGACCTGCAACAGGGTGCGGATGCCGTATTGGTCCGCCCGAATTTCCCGTATCGGCATCAGCGGCGCGGCAGCTTCCCGCGTGATCGCCTTGAGGCCGCTCGGGCCGGTGAGTTTTTGGCGCAGGTCGCGGTAGCTTTGAATGTCAGAGACGAGAAAGTCGATGTCCGCCGACTCGCGGTATTCGCCGTAGCGCAGGGTAATCGCGGTGCCGCCGCCAAACAGGCAGTTGGCTTCGCGCAGCAGGGGGCCATCCAGGGCATGCAGAACCTGGGCGATGAACTGGTGATGGACCCGCTGGAATGGCTCAAGCGCCATCGTGGGCGTCCCCGAACGCCAGGCGCAAGGCGTCGATCAGGTGCCGTTCCTGCGGCTCCAGGGCCGCAACGTCCATGTGGCGCCAGTTACGCTCGTAAATGCCCAGCGCCTCGGCGGGCTTGAGTTCATTGCTTCCCTGGACTTGCCAGGCCAGTTGTTTCAATTGCGGATAGTTTTGCAGAGGGATGCGGGCGGGAATCCACCCCGACTTGTCTTGCGCTTCGGTGGCTGAAGGCGAATTCGAGGAATCCTTGATGCCCAATTCCATTCCCAGGGCCGTCATGGCGTTCAGGTAGGCGCCCATGGTGACAGAAGGCTCGCCTCGTTCAATGCGGTGCAGGGTGACCCGCGACATGCCGGCCGATTCAGCGGCGGCAACGGCGCTGACCCGCAAGGCTTTGCGTTGGGCGCGAATCTGCTGCCCGAGTTGGGCAAGCTTTTCGGCGGCGGCCTGGGTGGTTTCTGGGGGCTTGGCTGGCATAGTGATTCTCATACTATACATTTAATGCTAAATGTCAATATTGAGAAACACATTGCCGTAGCAGGATTGGGCTGCTGTAGTAAAGCCTATTCAGCCGTAGATCTTGCAGAGCAGGGGGCTGACGCCCGCCGGGCCACTGAAGTAGCCGATCAGGGAGAGCAGGGTGGCGACCAGGGCCAGACGCAGAGCCCAGCGGGCCCAGGGCGGCCATCGGGGCGGCGGCGGACTGGCGTCCGCGGCCGCTTCCGGGAGTTCAGAGCCGGATGGCTCCTCAGACAGTTTCTTCGCGGGAGGCGCGCTTGCGCTCATGTTCCTTCAGGTGACGCTTGCGCAGGCGGATCGACTTGGGGGTGATTTCGACCAGTTCGTCGTCGGCGATGAATTCGACGGCGGATTCGAGGGTGAGCTGGATCGGCGGCACCAGGCGCACGGCTTCGTCGGTGCCGGAGGCGCGCACGTTGGTGAGCTGCTTGCCCTTGATCGGATTCACCACGAGGTCATTGTCGCGGCTGTGGATGCCGATGATGATGCCTTCGTAGAGGGGGTCGCCGGGGCTGACGAACATGCGGCCGCGATCTTGCAGCTTCCACAGGGCGTAGGCCACGGCGGCGCCGTCGTCCTGGGAGATCAGCACACCGTTGCGGCGCTCGGCCATGGTGCCAGCCATGGGGCCGTAGTCGTCAAAAATGTGGCTGGCCATGCCGGTACCGCGCGTCAGGGTGAGGAATTCACCCTGGAAGCCGATCAGGCCACGGGCGGGGATGCGGTATTCGAGGCGGACGCGGCCCTTGCCGTCCGGTTCCATGTTTTGCAGGTCGCCGCGACGGCGGCCGAGTTCTTCCATGACGCCGCCCTGGTTGGCTTCTTCCACGTCGATGGTCAGCAGTTCGTAGGGTTCGCACTTCTCGCCGTTGATTTCCTTGAACAGCACACGGGGGCGGGAAACCGCCAGCTCGTAGCCTTCGCGGCGCATGTTTTCGAGCAGGATGGTCAGGTGCAGTTCGCCGCGACCGGAGACGAGGAACACGTCGGCGTCGTCGGTTTCTTCCACGCGCAGGGCGACGTTGGAGAGCAGTTCTTTTTGCAGACGCTCGCGAATCTGGCGGCTGGTGACGAACTTGCCTTCCTTGCCGGCGAGGGGCGAGGTGTTGACCTGGAAGTTCATGGTCAGGGTCGGCTCATCCACCGTCAGGGGCTTGAGGGGCAGGGGATTGGCGGGTTCGCAGAGGGTCACACCGATGCCCACATGCTCGATGCCGGTGACCAGCACGATGTCGCCGGCTTCGGCTTCGGTGGCCTGTTCGCGCTCCAGACCCTTGAACATCATGATCTGGCCGATCTTGGACTTGCCCTTCACTTCGTCGCCGTAGAGCACGGAAACTTCCTGCGCCACCTTGAGGCGGCCCTGGGTGATACGGCCAATGCCGATGCGGCCGACGTAGCTGTTGTAGTCGAGGGAGCAGATTTGCAGTTGCAGCGGCAGGTCGGAGTCGACCTTGGGCGGCGGCACGTGCTTGAGAATGGCTTCGTACAGGGGACGCATGTCGGTGCCGGGCTTGGCGGCGTCGAGCATGGCAAAGCCGTTGAGGGCCGAGGCGAAGACGACGGGGAAGTCGAGCTGTTCTTCGGTGGCGCCGAGCTTGTCGAAGAGGTCGAAGGTATGATTGATAACCCAGTCCGGACGGGAGCCGGGACGGTCGATCTTGTTGATGACGACGATGGGCTTCAGGCCCAGAGCCAACGCCTTGCGCGTTACGAAGCGGGTCTGGGGCATCGGGCCTTCGACCGCATCCACCAGCAGCAGAACGCCGTCAACCATGGACAGCACCCGTTCCACCTCGCCGCCGAAGTCGGCGTGACCCGGGGTGTCGACGATGTTGATGTGGTTGCCTTCAAAGTCGATGGCGCAGTTTTTTGCCAGAATGGTGATGCCACGCTCTTTTTCGAGATCGTTGGAGTCCATCACCCGTTCGGTCACCGCTTGGTGAGCGGCAAAGGTGCCGGATTGGCGTAGGAGCTGGTCCACGAGGGTGGTCTTGCCGTGGTCCACGTGGGCGATGATGGCGATGTTGCGAATAGAGCGGGACATAGGGTGGTGTGCTGACGATAGAAAAAGGAATGGGAAGAAGAGCACTGCCCTTCTTCCCGAAGCCCGCCATTTTACCTTATCTGGCGGCCAAAACGAAGCTAATTACTGGATTTCATTGAAAGAGATGACGGTGTGAACCGTAACAAAAAAACCGTAGCGCCCGCGCCGCCCGCCCATTACTGGCAGGCTTGGTTTGATGGCGCCGCCCTGCCCAATCCGGGCCGGGTGGGCATCGGCATGGTCTTGATTTCTCCCGCCGGCGAGCGCCAGGAGAGGGCGCTGCTGCCGATGACCTGGGGCTGTAGCAACGAGGCCGAGCTTCATGCCCTGTGCGCCGTGCTGCAATGGGCCCATGAGCTTGGGGCACGGCACCTGTGGGTGAGGGGGGATAGCAGCTTTGCCGTTGGGCAGGTGGGCGGCCTGGAAGCGACGGCAATTCGCCGGCTGGTCGAGTTGGTGGATTGCGGCAAGGAATGGTGCCGCCGCTTCGAGGACGTGCAACTGCTCTGGGTGCCGCGCCACCGCAATGGCGATGCGGACCGGCTTTCGCGTCAGGCCCTGGGCCTTCCGGAGAAGCCCGCCATGATTCCCGGCGGCAGGAAACGGCGGCGGCGTTAAAGGCTGTTTCCCGTTATGATCGGCCCGACGAAAAGCGCAGGAGCATCAGCATGGGAATTCTCACCAACATCGTGGCCGCCGACGAGGATGAACTGGAATCCATCGTCGACTCGCTGCGCCCGGTAGATCAATGGAGCGGCATTGAAAAGCGCGGCATAGACACCGCAAAAATAGCAACCCTCCACAGCTTGCTGACGGGGGATGAGTTTGATCTGGCAGTGAGCCTCTACGAGCCCGTGGCAGGCGGCGAGGCGGCCATCGTGCTGCGCCTGGCCGACGAGGTCTTGGAAAAGCTCGCAGGCTACGAGGAGGATGCCCTCGACGCCGTGGCCGCCGAACTGGCGGCGACGGAGGAGTTTGAGTTCGAGGGCTGGGACGAAGAAGAAGTCCATACCTTGGTGCTGGAACTCGCCGACTTGGCGCGGATTGCCGACTCCCAGGGCCAGGTGATGTTCGTCTGGATGCACCCGCTGCTGACCTGATGCAGCCGGAAGACCTGGAATTGCTGGTAACCCGCGTCATGCCCTTCGGCAAGCACAAGGGCCGGCTGATTGCCGATCTGCCCGGCAACTACCTGAACTGGTTCGCCCGCGAGGGCTTTCCGCCCGGCGAGATCGGCCGGCTGCTGGCACTGATGCAGGAACTCGATCACAACGGCCTCAAACCGCTGCTGGACCCGCTACGCAAACCCTAGACCGCCCACCCAAGATGACCCAAGCCCCCGAAAATACCCCGCTGATGGCCCCGCTTTCCGAGGCGGAACTGACCGAACTCGACCGCTTTCTGAGTTCCGATGCCACCTCCGACCAGACCATGATGATCGACGCCGTCGATGGCTACCTCACCGCACTGGTGCTGGGGCCCGGCGAGGTCAGCGTCGATCGGTGGCTGCCGGGAATCTGGGGGCCTGACGCCAGCCATGCCCCCGGCTTCCGCGATGCGGACCAGGCGCAGCGTATCCAAGACCTGCTGATTCGCCACCATCAGGGTATTGCCGCCGCCCTCGATCAGGCGCCAGACGGCTTCGAGCCTATCCTCGACCTGGTGTCCTATCAGGACAAATCGCGCGAGTACCTGGATGGCGAGATGTGGTCCTATGGCTTCATCCAGGGCATCTCCCTGGCGCGGCAAGCCTGGCAGCCCCTGTTCGAGAACGACCAGGCCATGGATGCCCTGTTGCCGATTTATGTGCTGGGCGCCGACGACATTACGGCAGAGCAGAAGGCCCTGATCGACACCCCCGCCAAGCGCGAGGCCCTGGCCCAGCAACTGGCAGCCAGTGTCGCCGCCCTCTGGCGCTTCTGGCATCCCGAGCACCAGCCGAGCGGACGTCCTCTCAGCGCCGCCAGTATGCCGGTTCAACGGGCCGAGCCGAAAATCGGCCGCAACGACCCCTGTCCCTGCGGCAGCGGCAAGAAATTCAAGAAGTGCTGCGGTTCACCTGAACGGCTGCACTGAGCCGGAAGACGGTGAGGGCAGGGGGGGCTACTTCATTTTCGACGGCAGTTTAATTGTCTCTCCGGCCACCGCGAACACGCCGTGCCCACGATGGTGCAAGGTCGCCGGGGCCTTGCAGGACGGGGCTATCCAGGCCTTGACGACTTCCAGCACGAAAAAGTTGTAGCGATTCACCAGTCGCGTGTCCGCCACCCGGCATTCGAGACTGGCATAGCACTCGGCGATCAGCGGCGGCGCGACGAGACTGGCTGGTGTCGGCGTAAGGCCGCAAGCCTCGAACTTATCCATCTCCCTCCCGGAGCTGTTGCCGCACCCCACCACTTAGGCCGCCAACTCCGCCGTCGGAATGTTGATAACGCACTGGCGCGTCGCCTTGAGGGCGGTAAAACTGTAGTCACGGCCGCTGACCACGCAACCCACCAGGGGCGGCTCGAACTCCATCATGGTGTGCCAGGATAGGGTCATCACGTTGGCTTTGCCCCGGTGAGCCGTGGTCAGCAACACCACCGGCCCCGGTTCGAGCAGTCCATAGACCTTGGCGAGGGGGAGGCTACGCTTTCGCATGATTATTGGGCGGAGGGTTGCCGCAAATGCTGACTGAAAATCCAGCCGATTGCCTGCTTCGTCCGAATTCCAAGTGCTGTCGGGTTTACCGTTCCGGACATGATACCGAGCCGGCAGCCAGGCCGCCGAAATCACCGCTGGTTGACAGCACATCGAACTCAAGTCTAAGGTCGATTGTTCGGCATATTTTCACCACAAATGACATGAACCCGTTTGCCGCCTTTGCCAAGATATTCAAATCCTCGCCCGCCGAGCGTGGCGACGTGCAGGCGGCGCTATCGCATGTTGCCGTTACCCTTAAGGAGCTGGGTACCGCCGGCAAGATGGCCGTGGCCGACGCGGGTTTCACCCGTAAACTCAACTTTCCCGTTGCCATCGCCCTGGATTATTGCGATGCGCTAGTGGCGGGCGTTCCCGGACTGATAGACATCGACCGCAGTGCGTTCGCCACCGATCCGTTAGTCCATGCCCTGTTCGCCAGTCCGGGGGATATCGACCTGATGCTTGGGCGCAGCATGCATCTGCGTGACTATCTGGCGGCCTCGCCGGCACTGTCCGGCGATTATCTGTACTCGCTGCTGGCCATGCGCCGCCGCGAGAAATCCACCCTGGGCATCGAGTTTGATGGCAATTCGTTGCGCAGCGATGTGCCGCAATCCCTCCTTTATTTCACCGACCACACCCTGGTGGATTTGGGGGACGATTTGGATGTCACCCGGGCGAAATTGCGCCTGGATGCCTTTGACAGCCTGTTGACCAGCTTTGCCGACCACTTCAAGGCCATTTACAACGAGCAGCAGTCGCTAAGAAACAACCGCGCCTTTGAAAACGCGCATCTGGCCGTTCTGCGTGGCAAGGAGTCGGGGCAGGAGTACGTCGTGCACACGCGGAAAGTGACCGAACTGGACGATCGCCTGCGCGCCGTAGCCGAGGTGTTGCAGCCGGGGCCGACGCTCGATGCGCTGGCCAGTTTCCTTTCAACACCGGAATCTTCTTTGCGTCTTGAACCCATTGAAGTCTGCGTTGACCGCAGCGGGGTCATTCTTACCGGTGAGGCTGCGGCAAGGGGCGCCTCCGACACGATTGGATTCCCAGAGCTTGTGGCTCGTGATCGGCGTCGTCATGTGGTCGTTCTGAGTCGCTTTCTGCGCCAGGACGCCCAGAGGGCAGTGAAAGCGATACGCGACCAGCAGGCCAGATTTGTCGTGATCTGATTATTTGCCCGCTACAATATTTAACATAATACACATTATGCGCACTCTATCATGTGGTTTCGTGTGGTTTTTGCAACGTCATGACGACGAACGTCGACATTCTCACCGGTATCGTGGTGTAGGGTATGCCCGACAGATCGTTCGGACATGCCCGATAGGATTGTCAATAATTAGCTGATAGCCTTCGCGCCGCATTTCCCCATATTGCTTTATACATATGACGGGTGCAAGCATCCACATGGTTTGTCATCCAAACACGAGGGACTTATGCGTTCAGCTTCTCGCCCTGTAAACGTAGGTGTAATAACGAAGCTGCGTCATCACACTGGGGGAATTGTCCTGGCGATGGTCTGTAGTGCGCAAACATTCGCACAATCTACTGGCGCAAACGGGGCAAGTTCGGGGAGTTCTCTTGATCCGATCATTGTCACGGGAGCGCGCGCTAGCCTCGCCACAGCGCAGGGAATCAAGCGCAACCAAGCCGCAATAGTCGATGCCGTAGTGGCAGACGACATCAACAAGCTGCCGGATTTCAGCGTCACCGAAGCGCTTCAGCGCGTTACCGGCGTCCAGATTTCCCGCGACCGGGGTGAAGGCGGGGTTGTCACCATTCGCGGCCTGACGCAGATGGAAACCACCCTCAACGGACGTGAAATATTCACCGCCGGATGGGGCCGCAATCTGGATTTCAACGACATTCCGGCGGAGATGGTGTCGAGCGTCAATGTATTCAAAACCTCCTCGGCCGAGCAGATAGAAGGCGGCGTTGGCGGTTCCATCGACCTGCGGACACGCCGCCCCTTCGACTTCTCCGGTCCCCAGGCCGTCGCCACGGTTCGCACCATTCACGGCAGTCTCGTGGGGGACAGTAAAAGTCAGTATTCCATGCTCCTGAGCAACCGTTGGACGACGGGAAAGGAGGGGAAATTCGGCATACTCCTCAGTCTCAGCCGCCAGGAGCGCGCCTGGCGTGAAGACCAGAAAACCGCTGGCGCCCCCCTCCTCCGCACTGATTTGGTTCCCGGCCGGACCGTCCTGGCGCCCAACGGCACAACTGAAACCGCCAGTCTTGGCGCCCGAAAGCGCACCGGCGGCAGTCTGTTTCTGCAATGGCAACCGTCGGATGCCCTCGAACTGTATGCCGAAGGCAACCATGCGGAATTTCGCACCCTTCAGAATTCCTACCAAGTCTATGCCACGGCGCCAGGAGCGGGCGCCTTCGTTCCCGGCAGCGTGGCCCTGTTTCCCGGAACCGCCGACGTGCAAAACGTCACCTGGACCAACGCCTCCATCTCCACCGCCGGCGCGGCGCGGGATACCATCGACCGCACCACCCAGGTCGCCGTCGGCGGAAGTTGGACCCGCGCCGCCCTGACCCTCAAGACCGATCTGAGTTACACCAAGAGCCACAACAATCTCTTCTATTCCGCCCTCACCCTCAACGGAACAGCGGCAACCCTGACGCAAAACCTCGCGGGCTCCGTTCCCGGTTCCCGCGTCGGCGGAACAAACCTCCTTAACCTGGGCAGCTTCGCCACGGCGGGAATGAGTTATGCCTCCCGCCCTTTCGATGGCGACCTGAAGACCGTCCGGCTTGACGGCGAATACCAGATGACCGGCGATTTCATTGATTCGCTTGTCGCTGGAGTGCGCTACGCCAAGCGTCATGCCACCGACACCCCCGGCCAGATTGTGTTTTATCCGGCAGCCGTTCCCGCCGCCAATGCCGCAGGCTTGGTGATGGTTAATCCCGTGGGCGATTTCTTTCCCGGCGCCACCAGCATTCAGGGCTTTTTGACGGGCAATCCGTCCGTCGCACGAAATGTCGACGCCCTGCGCACGGCCCTGGGCATCGCTGCGACTATCCCCGTCAGCAATCCCCTCGGTATTTGGGACATCGCCGAAGAAACCCAATCCGCCCTCCTCATGGCCAAGATCAAGGCCGCGACCCTGCCGCTGGACGGCAATATCGGCCTGCGCATCGTTCGCACTCGCGAGACGGTAACCGGCAACCAGACCGATCCCGCCACCGGCGGCATAGCCCCCATCGCCATTGACCATGCCTACACCGACACCTTGCCGAGCATAAACCTGCGCTACCAACTGGCGCCCGGCCTCTACCTGCGCGGCGCGGCGTCAAAAACCCTGACGCGGCCCGACTTCAACCAACTCTCCCCGTCCCTCACGCTTAACCCGGCGCTGCTTATCGGTACCGCCGGCAACCCGGCCCTGCATCCGATCCGCGCCGACAACTGGGATGTGGCCATAGAGCGCTATATCGACAAAACCACCTCCGTACACCTCACTGGCTTCGTCAAGAAGGTGGATGGCTTCGTCACCACGGCAACCCGTCCCGAGACCTATAACGCTCTCACTTATCAGGTCAGCCGACCGCAAAACGCAAATACCGCCGACATCAAGGGGCTTGAGATCGGCTACCAACAGTTCTATGATTTCCTCCCCGACTGGCTGCGTGGTTTGGGCTTGCAAGCGAACTACACTTACGTTAGCAGCGAAACCCTCGATAACGCCCTTGGTCAGAAAATGCCCCTACAGAACCTTTCCAAGCACAGCATCAACCTGATCGGCATGCTTGAGAAGGGGCCCATTTCGGCCCGCATCGCCTACAACTGGCGCGACAAATTCCTCTCCGGCGTCACCACCGTTGCCGGCCTGGGCGCCCTCCCCGTCTATACCAAGGCCTACGGCTGGCTCGATGCCTCCCTGAGCTATCGAGTCAGCGACAAGATCAGCCTGACCCTGGAAGGACTCAACCTGCTGCGCACCCGTCGTAGTTCCTACTACGGCGTCGAGACCCGGCCCCAGAGCAGCTGGATCAACGACACCCAGATCGCAGCCTCCCTGACGGTGCGTTTTTAAGGTGGGCTGCCGGAATTCTGCGTCGGGGCGACGATTGAGCGTGGCGAGCCTATCGGTCGCCGGAGCAAACAATCTTCGGGCAAGACTCGCTCTGCCTCTTCTGGCGATCTTTCTTGCCTGCCACATTCCCTTGGCTCAAGCCAGTGACGCCCTCGATCAATGGCGCACCGAGGCTGTCCGCATCCGCAAACTGGCCGACAACGACGCCCCCAAGGCCTACGAAGGAGCCAAGCACCAGAAAGCCGCCCTACCGACCACCGCGCCGGCCGCCGACCAAGCCCGCGCGCTAAATAACCTCGCCCGCATCGAAACCTATCTCGGCCTCACCGACGCCGCCGACAGCAACGCCCAGAAAGCCCGCGACCTCGCCGAGCAAGGCGGCGACATCATCGGCCAGGTCGAAGCCAACCTGAGCATTGCTCTCAACGGCGTCAACCAAAGCCGCCTCGAAGCCGCCGCCATGGCGGCCAACCGAGCCATGGCCCTGTCGGGCCAGCTTCATGACCGGCCTGAACTGGTTGCCGAAGCCATGCTGCGTTCATTGATAGCATCTCGTCGCTCAGGGCAATTTGAAAACTCCATCACCCTCGCCCTGCAAAACATGGACATCGCCCGCAACTCGGGAAATGCCCTGGCACTGGTCTATGCTCATCAGGGACTGGCCCTCTCCTACGAGCAAAGCAACCGCGAAGATGAAGCGCAAGCGCACTATGCCCAGATGCGCGATCAGGCTCGCGCCGCCGGTTCCCGGCTGTTCGAAGCCCAGGCAATCATTGGACTCGCCGCCATCGCGAACCGGTTGCGCGACGTCCGACGCGCCGAAGCCCTTTACATCGAGAGCATCGCCACCCTCCGGGCCGTGGGGGCTCCATTCTCCATCAGTGCGGGCCTTTGGGGATTGGCCAACATCTATTCATCAGAGAAACGCTACGCCGAAGCCCAACCGCTCCTGGCGGAATCCATTGCCATCAATGAGCGCTACAACAACAAGATCGGCCTCTGGTGGCAACTTTCCGGGCGCGGCGCCAGCCACGAGGCCCAGGGCCATCTTGTCGCTGCCCGTGCTGACGCTGAACGCGCCTATGCCCTGGCGAAAGAAATCCGTCATCCCATCTACATCGCCAATAGCGCCCAGCGCATGGCCGTGTTCCTCTCCTCGGACGACGATTACCAAGGCGCGTACCGCTATTCCCGCGAGGCCAATGAAATGCTCGCCAGGCAGGCGAGCGAAAAGGCTACCAACCACATGGTCGATCTGGCCCAGCGTTATCAGACCGAAAGCAGGCAGCGTCAAGCCGAAGAACAGGCGCGTCGTGAAAAACAGATATCCCTGGAGCGCCGCTGGCTGTGGACCCTGCTCGTCGCCAGCGTCGCCCTTCTTTCGGTGAGCGCCTATTTTTTGCATCGCCTGCGGCGCGCGCACCAGCAACAAGCGGGGCTCAACATCCAGCTCCAGCAGTCGCGCAACAAGCTCCAAGCCACCATTGACGCCATTCCCGACCTCCTGTTTGAAGTGGACCTCCAAGGCCGCTTCATCGACTGCCACACGTCCCGCCATGAGCTTCTCGTCGTTCCGCCGGAAGACCTGATTGGCAAGACCGTTACCGAGACGCTTCCTGCTGACGCGGCGGAAACCTGTTTTGCCGCCTTGCGCGAAGCCCACGATGTCGGTGCATCCTTCGGCCGCTCATACACTCTCGATCTGCCCCACGGCAAATTCTGGTTTGAACTGTCGGTGGCGCGAAAAATCATGCCTGACGGCCAGGAACCGAGCTTTATCGCCCTTTCCCGCAACATCACCGAACGCAAGTACGCGGAACTCGCGCTGCAAGACGAGCGCCGCGTGTTCATCGGCGGCCCCACCATGGCCTTCAAGTGGCGGGCCGTGGAAGGCTGGCCCGCCGAGTACATATCGCCTAACATCACGGATCATCTGGGGTACTCGCCGGAAGATTTCACCAGCGGCAGAATTCCCTTCGCCAGCATTGTCCATCCCGACGACCTGGCCCGGGTTGCGGGCGAGGTTGCCATGCACAGCGCGGCGGGCGTACAGAACTTCGAGCAGGAATATCGCATCGCCCGCGCCGATGGCGAATATCGCTGGATCTATGACTTCACCGTCGTGGTGCGAGACGCCGCCGGAACGATTACCCACTACCACGGCCACGTCATCGACATCACCGAACGCAAGCGGCATGAGGATAAGCTCGCCCTGCTGAACTATGCCCTTGACAATATTGAGGAGGCGGTTTTTCTGTATAGCGGAGAAGAACACTTCTCTTACGTCAATGCCTATGCCGCGCGATACTTGGGCTACAGCCGGGAAGAACTGCTGGGCATGGGCGTTCTGGATATTGATCCGAATATTCAGAAGGAGCAACTCTTGGCGCATTGGCGCGATATCCAAGACTGCGGCTCGATGTCACTGCAAAGCAGCCATAAGACAAAGTGTGGTCGAGTATTCCCGGTCGACGTCATGTCCAATTTTTTTGAATCAGGCGGCAAAGGCTATAGTCTCGCCTTATGCCGTGACATCACCGAACGCAAGCGCATGGAGACGCTCATTGCCACCCGAGAGCGGGAGTTCCGTACACTCACCGAAAACTCTCCCGACAACATTGCTCGTTATGATCGTGAGTGCCGCATTCTTTATGTCAATCCTGCGCTTAAAGCCACCTTGGGGGGCAGGCCCCCCTCGGACTATCTCGGGAAAACACCGCACGAGGCCTTTGGCGAATTCTATGGGGAGTTCCAGTCGCGCCTGGCCGGCGTGATCGAAACCGGCCGTGCCGATACCATTGATCTTACCTTTCCCGATACAGGAAGCGGCGTTCGTCACCATCATGTTCGTATTGTTGCCGAGCGTGACGAGGAGGGAAAAACCGTTGGCGCGCTAGCCATCGGTCGCGATGTCACCGAACTGGTTCTGAAGGAACGACAGATTGAGGAATCCCGCGATTTACTGCGCGAACTCTCGGCTTATCGTGACACCGCACGGGAGGAGGAGCGCAAGCGCATTGCGCGGGAAGTTCATGACGAGCTGGGGCAGATGCTCACCGCCCAGCGCCTCGACATCGCCACGCTGAAATACCAGTTTGGCGAGAAACTCCCCCGCCTTTCCGAGAATTTGGATCACCTTCTGAAAGTCACCGACCAGACAATTCTGGTGGTGCGCGGCATCGCCACGGCCTTGCGACCCGCCGCTCTCGACATGGGCATCAAACCCTCCCTCGAATGGTTGGTCGCTGAGTTCTGCTCCCGAACCGACGTTGACTGCCGCCTCTACTTCGACAATGCCGACGCCCCCTTGGATGAACAACAATCCATCGCCGTGTTTCGCATCGTTCAGGAATCGCTCACCAATGTTGCCCGCTACGCCGAGGCGCGCCAAGTCGAAATCGCCCTGGAGCGTGGCTACGACCGTTACCTGCTCTCCATTCGTGACGACGGCAAGGGATTTGATCCCGCCCTCGTCCGCGCCCGTTCCTTCGGCCTCGTCGGCATCCGCGAACGTGCCTTGATGCTCGGCGGCGAGCTTCACGTCATCAGTGCCCCCGGAAGAGGGGCTGCCATTCAAATTCATTTCCCTTGTCATCCAACGGAAAGGTCCGCGCCATGATTCGACTCCTGCTAGCCGACGACCACGCCCTCGTGCGCGAGGGGCTCAAGCAACTCTTCGCCCTGACCAGCGACATCGTTATCGCCGCCGAGGCCACCCATGGCGCCCAGGTGCTTGAGGTTCTGCGTCGCGAAATAGTCGACATTATTCTCCTCGACATGACCATGCCAGGCATCTCCGGCCCCGACCTCATCGCCCGCATCCTCGCCCACGACAACCCACCACCCATCCTCGTGCTATCAATGCACAACGAGCCTCAGATTGCGCGCCGCGCCCTCGCTGCCGGCGCTGCCGGCTACCTGACCAAGGACAACGATCCGCCGATACTCCTTGCCGCCGTCCGCAAGGTTGCCGCCGGCGGCCGCTTTCTCGACCCTATCCTTGCCGAAGCCATGGCCTTTGATGTCAGCGGTGCAAATACCACATCGGGGCACGAGCATCTTTCCGACCGGGAATTCCAGATACTGTGCCTGTTGGCACAGGGCGTCGGCGTCAATGACATTGCCGCCCAGCTTGCCATCAGCAACAAAACCGTCTCCACTCACAAAGCCCGCCTCATGGAGAAGATGGGCTTTGACAACAACGCCGACCTGGTCAAATACGCCGTCCTCCATCAGTTGCTCTAATCACGGAGCTATGAGACGCAGAGGACACGCAGAGCAAAACGCCAACAGTGCATCACCCGACGACCGCGTTTTCTTCTCGAACCTTTGTCAGTTGAGCAACTCAGCGTTGATCCACATCCCCCTCCACTGAAACAAAGGAAGGATTGCCCTACAGCATTGTAAGAGCATACCTATAGCATACCCCCTATCCTTTTGGGCATACTGCCAACATGTCAATCTTTGGAGATTGACGACATAAAGGGATTAGGGGAGAAACAACATGTTTTGTGGAGCGCATAAAAGGAGAATCGCGGAACTCGAACAATCTTTGCGCGAAGCGCAGGGAGTGCTAACGGCGCGAGATGCCGAGCTTTCCGCCGAGCGAGAGGCGCGACGGAGGGCGGATGAGAACCTTGCCCTCATGAGCGGTGACGTAAACAACTGCCGGCGCATTTATTCGACGATGCAGTCCTTTGGCGACTCCTTTCTGGAGATTCAGCGTTCGCAAGTCAGCATCGCCAACGCCATGAAACACGAAAAGCTCTCCGCCATCGAGGCTGCCGCGGTGTCGGGGGCCAGCCGCCAAACCATAGGCAAGATCGCCGGCAACCTGACCGCCATGGCATCAGAAACCTCCGCCATGACGGGCAGCGTGGAGATACTGGCCGAGCGGGCCAATCAGATCGGCGGCATCGTTCAACTGATACGAGAAATTGCCGACCAGACCAACCTGCTGGCGCTCAACGCCGCCATCGAAGCGGCGCGGGCCGGCGAGCAAGGGCGCGGCTTCGCCGTCGTGGCCGACGAAGTCAGAAAACTCGCGGAGCGTACAGCCACCGCCACCAACGAAATCGCCGGGCTGGTGACGTCGATACAGGGCGAAACAGAGCAGACCCGTGACCAGATGGAACAGTGGGCGCAACGCACCGCAGGCTTCGGCGATGAAGGCTCGGCCGCCACGTCGGGCATGCAGGCATTGAGCGATTTATCGAAACAGATGGAAGGCACCATCGCCGCCGCCGCGCTGAGAAGCTTCGTCGAAGTCGCCAAGATCGATCACCTCGTCTACAAGTTCGAGGTATACAAGGTCATCATGAGGGTGTCGCAGAAAGGCGCCGGCGACTTTGCCGCCCATACCGGTTGCCGCCTGGGCAAGTGGTACTACGAGGGCGAAGGGCGCGAATGTTTCTCCAAGCTTTCCGGCTACGCCGACATGGAGGCGCCGCACCGGCGCTTCCATGACGCAGGACTCGCTGCCCTTCGTGCCTTTCATGAAGGCAACATGGATCAATGTTTTGCCCAGATCGGCGATATGGAAGCCGCAAGCAACGGTGTGCTCGCCTGCCTGGAACGCATTGCCGTGAGCGGCGAAAGCAGCGCGAATCCCCAATGCAATGTCTGATATCGCGCTGGCGTGGATGAAACGGTAACCATCGCACGGGATTCGCCGACAAGACGCTACAGACTCTGAATCAGGATGTCTCGATAGCTAAAGGCCTGATCGTCGTTATCAGCCTGGTCGGCATCGTGGTTGGCGCGATGCGGATTTGCCGTGGTTGCCGATGAAGTGCGCAAGTTGGCCGAGAGCACCAGTCTATCGACAACAGAAATCACACAGATGGTCACGCAGATTCAAACCGACATGGGCGACGTCAGCCTCAGCATCACCGGCGTGGCCAGCGATGCCGGCGAGGCGGCGGAATAACAAGAACTTGCGCGACGCGCCTGCTTCACCCTGTGCGAGTCCGCGCCGTTCATCGGCTAGAGCGTCGCGCTCCGCGCAACGAACCGAAATCAGCATGGATTGCCATGTCAGGCAATCCCTACGGCTCCCATTCTTGGCCTTACAGCAAAACCATCCTCGGCTGATGGGATTCACCAGCCGGCTATGCGATTCTAGGCCAGCATTCACAACCGTCACGCCGTGAGAATACACCCGCCCATTATCAGGTTTGGTGGCAAGTCCAAGTACCTTGCCCAGATTGTCCGCCACCTCCCGGACCACCATGTCTATGTGCCCGCCAAGGCGCATATATCACCCGCCGACTGCGCACCAGTCGCCGCCGAGACACGCTTTTTGTACGCCATTGCCGGCTTGAGCCCCGTGCCCGTAACACAACGCCCCAAGGTGTGACCTATGCCCTCCCCGATCCGACTCCTGCTTGCCGACGACCACGCCCTCATGCGCGAAGGACTCAAGCAGCTCTTCGCCCTCGCTGACGACATTGTCGTTACCGCCGAGGCAAACCATGGTGACGAGGTTCTGGAGGCGTTGGCCGGCGGCAACGTCAGCCTCATCCTGCTCGACATGACCATGCCAGGCCTTTCCGGCGCCGAACTCATCGCCTGCATCGTTAGCCGCGACAATCCTCCGCCCATCCTTGTCCTGACCATGCACAACGATCCGCAGATCGCCCGCCGCGCCCTCGCTGCCGGGGCTTCCGGCTACCTCACCAAGGACAACGACCCCGTCATGCTCCTCGACGCCATCCGCAAGGTTGCCGGTGGCGGCCGCTTTCTCGACCCCGCCCTCGCTGAAGCCATCGCCTTTGACGCCACCGCCATTGCCGCCGCCCCGCAACCACGCCACGAGTCCCTCTCCGCCCGCGAAAAAGAGGTATTCATCCTCCTTGCCAAGGGCTATTGCGTCAACGACATCGCCGCCCAACTCGCCATCAGCAATAAAACCGTTTCCACCCATAAAGCCCGCCTCATGGAAAAAATGGGCTTTGCCAACAATACCGATCTAATCAAGTACGCCATGAATCGCGGTCTCACCAACTAACAATGCCCCCCTCCTCCTCCGACACCGCCCACCCGGAGCACAACAACCGCCGCGAAGCGGCCGTGGCGCGACACCTCGCCCGCTTCGCCGCCTGCGCGCCGGGAGTCATGTATACCCACCGGCGCCGGGGGCCCGGAGATGGCTATTTTCCCTACGTCAGCCCCGCCATAACCGATCTGGCAGGCTTGCTTCCCGCCGACGTGGAAAACGATCACAGTCCATTCTTCCGCCTGATTCCGGCGAACGATCGCCGCCTGATCGAGCAAGCGATGGATGACTCCGCTCGAACCCTGGCGCCTCTCCGCGTCGAAGTCCGCCTGCGCCCTCCCCTCAAGAGCGAACGGTGGATCGAGATTCGCGCCACGCCGGAAAAAGAAGCCGACGGCGGTCTGCTCTGGCACGGTTTCATGATGGATATTTCCGAGCAGATGCGCCAGCGCTTCCAGCTCGAACTGACCACCCATGCCCTGAATCAGGTCGGCGAGGCTGCCTACCTGATCGACGACCGGCATCGCATTGTCCAGGTCAATGACGAGGCCTGTCGCGCCCTGGGTTACAGCCGCGACGAATTCAAGGCACTCACGGTTCGCGACTTTGACCCAGACATGGATGCCGAGGCCGTCCTGAAAATCTGGGACGACGTCAAACGCGGCAGCCGTCTGTTTGAAACTCGGCACAAGACCAAGGACGGCCGGATATTTCCGGTTGAAGTCAATGTCTCCCATTTCGTGTTCCGGGGTCGATCTTTCAACTTGTGTTTGGTGCGCGACATCACCACGCGAAAATACATTGAAGCCGATCTGATTCAGCGCGAACAGAAGTTCCGCACCCTGGCGGAAAACAACCCGGACCCGGTTTTCCGTTACGACCGCGAGTGCCGGCGCATTTATGTCAATCCGGCAGTGCAAAAGCTCTCCGGCATTCCCCCGTCGACGCTGCTGGGCAAGACCTCCGTGGATGCCCTGCTGGTTTCCGCTCCCGCCGCCGCCGAAGTGATGGATAGCGTCAAGCGGGTACTGAAAACCGGCAAGTCCGAAATGATCGACGTGCCATTCACCCCCCTCGATGGCTGCGAGCGCTGGTATCAACAACACCACGTACCTGAATTCGCCGCGGATGGCACCGTGGCAAACGTCATCTCAATCGGTCGCGACATCACCGAACGCCGCCTCTATGAGGCCGAGCTACAGCATCGCGCCGCGCTCCAGGAACGAATTTCCTCGGTGGCGCAAGCGGTGCCGGGATTCTTGTTCACCCTCCGCATCGAAGCAAACGGCCGCGCCTATTTTCCGTATGCCAGCGCGGGCGTCAAAAATCTGTTTGGCCTGAGTCCAGACCACATCCGCGCCGACGCCAGTGTGCTGCGCGCCCGTTACCATCCGGACGACCTTTCCCGCGCCCTTGAACTCCTTGCAACGACTCAGCGCACACTGGAACCGTTCCGCATCGAGATGCGCGTCCTGCATCCCGAAAAGGGGCTGCTCTGGATCGAAAGCCGCTCCACGCCGCAACGGCTGCCTGATGGCGCGACGGAGTGGCATGGACTCATTATCGACATCACCGAGCGCAAACGCATCGACGAGGCACTGCAAGACAGCCTGCACTTTGCCCGCGAACTGATCGAAGCCATTCCCAGCCCGGTGTTCTACAAAGACGCCGGCGGCCGTTATTTGGGTTGCAACGCCGCCTTCGAGCGCCTATTCGGAATGCGGAGCGAGGAGGTTGTCGGCAAGGACGTATTCGATATTTGGCCAACTGAACTGGCGGAGCGCTACCACGCGAAAGATCGACAGTTATTGAACAGCGCCGGCGTTCAGGTCTACGAGGCCCAACTGGCCGCGCCGGATGGCCGTCGCGACGTCGTTTTCCACAAGGCGACCTTTACGCGCGCCGATGGCGGCATTGGCGGGCTGGTGGGCGTCATTCTCGACGTCACCGAGCGGGTAATAGCGGAACAACAATTGCGAGAACTCCAGTCCCGGCTGAAGAGCGTGATTAACACCATCCCCGACCTGGTTTGGATGAAGAATGTGGACGGCGAATACCTCGCTTGCAATCATGCCTTCGAGGGATTTTTCGGCGTCCCGGAAAGCGCCATTGTCGGCAAGACCGATTACGATTTCGTGGCGCCCGAACTGGCCGACTTTTTCCGTCAAAAAGACAACGAAGCCCTGATCGCCGACCGCGTCTGCCTTAACGAAGAAACCATCACCTATGCCGCCGATGGCCGGCAAGGCCACCTGGAAACCCGCAAGGTTCCTGTTCATGATGGTCAAGGCAAGACCATCGGTGTTCTCGGCATCGCCCGCGACATCACGGAGCAAAAGCGCGTCGAAGCCGAACTGGCGCTGCGGGAGGCGGAGTTTCGCACCCTGGCAGAAAACTCACCCGACATCATTGTCCGCTACGACCGGGATGGTCGGCGCATCTATTGCAATCCTGCCATTACCCGGCTTACCGGGCTTTCGCATACCGAATTGCTGGGCAAGACCACGGCGGAACGCTCTCCCTATCCGGAAGCGGCCGCCAAGGCATATACCGCCCTGGTGCGTCAGGTCGTTCTCAACGGCGAAGCGGGAGAGATGGATATCGACTGGGAACGGGACGGCCGCCCCGCCTGCCTGCGCCTGCGCATCGCACCCGAATTCGATGGCGAAGGCCGGGTGATCAGCGCTCTTGCCGTGGGACGCGACGTTTCCCTCCTCAAGCAAGCCGAAGAGCGCATGCGTCAGTCCCACGACATCCTGCGCGCCCTGGCGATTCACCGCACGGACGAGCAGGAGGCCGAGCGTCGCGACCTGGCGCGCAGGATGCACGAAGACTTGGCCCAGAACCTCTCGGCCTTGGGCATGAACCTCTCCCTGCTGGAAATGGGCGCCGCGTCTCTGCCGATCGCTGACACCCTGGCGACGCTGCGCGAGATTCTCAATCGCAGCATTATCCGGGTTCGTGACATGGTTACCATGTTGCGGCCAACGGTCCTGGACATGGGCATCGCCTCGGCCCTGGGTTGGCTCGCCAATGACTTCGCCAAGGGCCTCAACCTTAAGTTCACGCTCGACATTCAGGACGACATCCGCCTCAACGACGAAAGCGCCACCTTCCTCTTCCGTGCCGCTCAAGAAGCCCTCATCAACACCGCCCTCCATGGCGCGGCAACGCATGTCCATGTGTCCTTCGTCCGTCGGGACGACCACTGCCTCCTCATGATTCGCGACAACGGTCTGGGCTTTGACCTTGGTGCGCCGCGCCGCGCCAACGCCTTCGGCCTCATTGGCCTCACCGAACAGGCCCGCCACCTGGGAGGCGACCTTATAATCAGAGCCAAGCCCAATCAGGGCGTCACCCTGGAAATCCTGATTCCCACCACGCCTCCTGCCGCCGAACCCGATGACGTCTTCCTTCACTAACCCTCTCGTGACGCAAAGGGCGGTTTTCTTTCACCTGCCGGCAACCGTTCGTCTTGTCAGCCATACCGCAGCGAGACCATCATGAACAGCCGGGCGGTGCAACGCATACTCGACGCCCTGCGCGAAACCCCGGAGCTGAGCAAAGATCAGATCGCCGAGCGCGCCTTCGTCGGCAAAACCACCCTCTCCGGCGGCGGCTACCTGAAGGCCATGAAGGAATCGGGCCTGATTCACATCTCCGGCTGGGAGCGCAACGGCTCGGGCGGGTTTTCCACGCCCCTCTACCGGGCCGGCCCTGGCGCGGATTACCCGCGCCCCAAGGTCACCGTGCAAAACCGCAACGCGCCGGGAATGGCCCGCATCCTGGCGGCCGTCCAAGAGTTCGGCCCCCTGGATTATCGGCAGGTTGCCAGGATTGCCGAGCTGTCGCCCAACACCGTCAAGAACGCCGGCTACCTGGACGCCCTCGTGGCCCAGAAGAAGATCCACATCGTCGAGTGGCGCCGCAGCCGCAATGGCCCGATGCGGCCCGTCTATGACGCCGGCCCCGGCCGGGACGCGCCACAACCCCAGGCCCTCAGCCGCGCTGAAACCTCGAAGCGACATCGCGCCAAGCAACTGGCTGTATCGGGCTGCCTCGTCTCGCAACTCGGCGCGCTGGCCCGTCACCCAAACCAGATAACGGCGGGCTAACCCTACCCGAAGGCTAAACCATGCCTACACCCAACCCGTCCTCGTCCTTGCTTCGCGTATACATCGCCTTATTGGCTTGGTGGCTGACCTGCTGGTTCGGCGCTGACCTCTTCACGGATCGCCAGAATCGCGTCGCCATCCAGACTGAAAGCAAACACGCGGAAAGTCTCGCCATTGATGTCGCCACCGGCTTCAAACGCATTGTTGCCGTTCGCACCGGCATGCCGCGCCTGCTGGCCGGCGACCCCTCCCTGCGCCGCACTCTGGGCCGCTTTGGTCCCGATATCCAGCCCTCGACTCTCGATGCCGCCGAGCGCCAGCGCCGCTGGACCGCCGATCCTGAACTGGCGGCGGCCCGTCAGCGCCTGCAAGACGCCGCAAACGACCTCGGACTGGACGCCTTCTGGCTGCTCAACGCCGCGGGCGATTGCATCGCCGCCAGCAACTTCGATAGCGCCAAAAACCTCACCGGCGCCAACCATGCCGACCGCGAATACTTCCTGGCGGCACACCAGGGCCAAAGCGGACACAAATTGATGTCGGGACACCGCACGGGTGCCCCGGGTATCAGTTTTTACGCCCCCGTGATCGACAAAGGCCGCTTCATCGGCGCCATTGTCGGCGCCGTTGACCTGGCGACATTCGGCAATTGGCTTGCCTCGTCCAACGCGCTGGTCGCCGACCGGTACGGCGTGATTTTGCTCGCCTACGACCCCGACCTGGCGTTTCACGCCCTGCCTGGCGCGAGCGCGCTTCAACTTTCCGCCGCTGAGCGACGCAAGCTTTACGGTCGCGACGACATTCCCGTGCTGGAGTTGCGCCCCTGGCAGGACGGCCGCTACCCCGGGCTGATGGTCCTGCCCACGAGTTCGCAGCCCATCATCATGCACCGCCAGCCCGGCGCCGGCGAGCCCGCCGCCATCGTGCTGCAGCCCGTTGATGACATTCGCAACAACGACACGCTCCGGCTCCTGATCTTCGGCGCGTTCGGCCTCATCGGCTCTCTGGCGGGACTGCTCGGCTTCAGCGCCCTTCGCCACCTGCGCGCCCTGGCGGCGCGCGAACAAGAGTTCCGCAGTCTGGCGGAGAGTTCGCCGGATTTCGTCATCCGCTATGACCGCGAACATCGCATGCGCTACATCAATAGCGCCTTGTTGCGCCGTTTCGACTTGCCCAACGCCGACAACCTGATCGGCAAGCGCCCCTTCGAAGCCTGGCCCGACGGCCGCTATCAGGTAATTGATGATGCCATCGCGAAAGCCATGGAAAGCGGCAACGCGACAACCATCGAATACGACGCCGCCGCCGATGTTGGCGCGCCAAGTTATGCCCGGATTATCGTCGTCCCGGAACGGGATGTTGCCGGCGCCATCATCGGCGCCATCGCCTTCGGACACGACATTACCGAGAGCAAGATCGCCAACTCGGCGATCAGGGAACTTAATGCGAGGCTTTCAGCGACGCTTCTGGCCATTCCCGACATACTGATCGAAACGGATCGCCAGGGCGTCTATCTCGACATCTGGACACGGAATCCCGGCCTTCTGGCCACGCAACGGGAGCATCTCCTTGGCCGTTCCGCGCAAGAAGTGCTGCCTTCCGACGCGGCGGAAGTCGCCATGGCGGCAATTCGCGAGGCGGATGAGACCGGGCTATCCCGTGGCAAGGTGATGCGACTTCACGTAGCCGATGGCGAACGCTGGTTTGAGCTTTCCGTTGCCAAGAATAGCGGCGAATCCGACGCCGACGCCCGCTTCATCGGACTTTCCCGCGACATCACCGATCGCAAGCGCACCGAAGATGCCCTACGCTTCATCGCCCAGCGCGGCTGGACAGGCCATGGCGCCACGAGTTTTCTGGAAGCGCTGGCCCGCTTTGTCGGCGAAACATTGGGCGTCGACTACGTCATCATTAACCGGCTGACCGACGAACCCGAAATCGCCGAAACAGCGGCCCTTTACGCCAAGGGCGACATGGCGCCCAGCATGCGCTACTCGCTAAAGGACACCCCGTGCGACAACGTCATGGGAAAAACGCTGTGCGTTTACCGCGCCGGCATCCAGGCCCAGTTCCCCGCCGACACGCTGCTATTTCATATGGGCGTCGAAAGCTACGCCGGCATCCCGCTGTGGGATTCCGCCGGCAAGCCGATCGGCCTGATCGCCATCCTCCACGGCAAGCCCATCGACAACGAAGACACCATCGTCACCCTGCTGCAACTCGTGGCGACCCGCGCCGCCGCCGAACTGGAACACGAGCGCGACGACCGGCTACTGCGCCTGCGCGAAGAGGAATTCCGCAGTCTGGCCGAGAACAGCCCCGATGTCATCGTGCGCTTCGACAGCAAATGTCGCCGCACCTATGTCAATCCGGCGGGATCGCTACTTGCCGGAACACCGCCGGAAGCGCTGCTGGGTACAACCCCGGCGGACGAAAAGATACTCACCGCAAACCATGGGGAAAAACTGATCGCCAGCATTCACCGCGTTTTCGCCACGGGGAAAAGGGAACATCTTGATCTTGCCGTGATTTTCCCGGACGGCAGCAGCCATGAATATGACGCGCTCGTGGTGCCGGAGTTCGGTCCCGACGGACGGGTGACCTCAGTGCTCAACCTGGCTCGCGACATCACGGCACACCGGCGCATGGAAGCTGAATTGCGCAACGAGGCCGCCCTGCGCGAAACCCTGCTCAACGCCCTATGCGACGCTGGCCTGCAATTGATGGTGATCGAGAACAGCCGGGTCATCCACGTCGGCAACCGGGAACTCGCCTATCGCATCGGCTATACCGATGCAGAACTCGACAACCACCCGGCACTCCTTGATTTCATCCACCCCGATGACCGGGCGCGGGTAGCCGACTACCACCACCGTCGCTTGGCCGGGGAAGACGTGCCGAGCCGCTACGAACTGGGGCTGATAACCCATGCCGGCGAACGCGTCGAATTTGAAACCGCGGTTGCCGTCGTGCCGAACAGCAGCCCTGTGCGCACCGTCACCATCGCCTGGGAAATCAGCGATCGCAAGCGCATGGAAGCCGAATTGCGGCGGCGCGAACAAGAATTCCGCAGCCTGGCGGAAAGTTCGCCAGACTTCGTCATTCGTTACGATATCGAACACCGCATCCGCTATCTCAACGACAGCCTGGTTCGCCGGCTGGGGCTCGCCAGCGCGAGCGAGGTGATCGGCAAGCGGCCGATCGAGGTCTGGCCCGATGGCCGCTTTGCCGTGATCGACGAGGCCACCGCGCAAGCCGTCAAGGCCGAAGAAAGATCCGTCATTGAGCTGACCGAAACGACCGAAACGGGAGAAATCCTCCATTCCCACATCTATATCGTCCCGGAACGGGACGTCAGTGGACAGATCATCGGCGCCATTGCCTTCGGGCGGGATATCACGGCCATCCGCGAAGCCGAGCGCCGCCTGCACCACTTCGTCGAAAACCTGCCGGGCATGGCCTATATCTTCCGCCGTTCGCCCGACGGACGCATCAGCTTCCCCTTCGCCAGTCCCGGCATCACGGACCTCTTTGGCCTTCAGCCCGAGGATGTGAAGGACGACGCGACGCCAATCTACACACTCGCGCATCCCGACGAACTGCCGCTTATTCATGCCGCCACCGCTGAATCCGAGCGAACCCTGTCGCCGTTCCGCATGGAGTCCCGCGTCTGCCGGCCAGGTCGTCCCGAGAGTTGGATCGAGTTGCGCTCAACGCCCCGGAAGGAGGCGGATGGCAGCATGCTCTGGTACGGCATCATGCTCGACATCACCGAACGCAAGTTGGCGGAGCGCCAGTTGCTGCAAGCGAAGGCCTTCACCGAAGGGGTCATCAACGCTATTCCCGACCCTGTCTTTGTCAAGGATCGCCAGCACGTCTGGATTACTCTTAACGACGCCTTTTGCGCCATGATCGGCCGATCGCGCGAGACGCTCATCGGCAAATCCGACTACGACTTTTTCCCCCCGGAGCAGGCCAAGGTATTCTGGGACAAGGATGAACTGGTCTTTGCCAGCCGGCGGGAGAATCTCAACGAAGAACTCTTTACCGACGGCGAAGGCATCGAGCGCTGCATCCAAACCAAGAAGACCGTCGTTTGCAGCAGCGATGGCGTCGATATATTGATTGGCACCATCCGCGACATCACCGAACGCAAGCGCCTGGAGCGGCTGCTCACGGACAAACACCGCCGGCTTCTCGCCGATGCCCAGCGCATTGCCCAGGTGGGCAGTTGGGAACTGGATCTGTCGAGCGGACACATCGACTGGTCGGACGAAATCTGCCGCCTCATCGAAATCGACCCGACCCTATGCCGTCCCGCCATCGAAACCTTCCTGGCGACGGTGCATCCGGATGACCAGGCACGAGTAAGGCAGGCCTACGCCGACCCAGTCGGACCGCAGACGCCCCTTGAACTTGATTACCGACTGGCGTTTCCCGACGGACGCATCAAGCATGTGCGGGAGCGGCGGGCCATTCTTAGCGGTGACGACGGCGCGCCGATCCATGTCAGCGCCGCCCTTCAGGACATCACTGCCACCCGCGAACTCGCCCGCCGCCTGGAAGAATCCCACGCCCAACTGGAAGAACTGACGCGCCACCGGGAAGATCTCATTGAAGAAGAACGCCGACGCATCGCCCGCGACCTGCACGAGAACCTCGGCCAACTGCTGGGCAGCCTGCGCATGGGCATCGGCATGCTGCGCGTCCGTTTCCGCGCGGAACGCGACAAACCGCTGCACGACGCCCTGCCGCCCCTGCTCTCCAGCGTCGACCTGGCCATCGACGGTATGCGGCGCGCGGTGACCGCCTTGCGCCCCACCGCCCTTGACCACGGCATTGACGCCGCCTTGCAAACCCTGGCGCAAGACTTTTCCGCCCAGACCGGCGTCGAATGCAACGTTGACTTTCATGATGGCGCCACCGAGGTTTCCAATGCCCGCGCCACGGCGATTTTCCGCATCGTTCAGGAGGCGCTTGCCAATGTTGCGCGCCACGCCGGCGCCTGCCGCGTTGACATCCGCCTGCAACATATGGAAGACCAATGGCAACTCGCCGTGGAAGACGACGGCTGCGGTTTCGCCCCCCAGGTTCCGCGACCGAAATCCTTTGGGTTGCTCGGCATGGACGAACGGGCGCGAATGCTCGGCGGCGTCCTGACGATAGAGAGCGCGCCGGGACGTGGCACGATCGTGTCCGTCCGCTTTCCCGTCGTTGAATCCGCTTAAGCGTCAGCGCGTGAACATGGGCATCCGCCACGGCATTCTCTTCCTTCTGGCCCTCCTCGCGCTACTGAACGGCACGCGGGCGGCCACCTCGGATGCCGTCATCCTGCAACTCAAGTGGAAGCACCAATTCCAGTTCGCCGGCTACTACGCCGCCCTGGAAAAGGGCTATTACCGGGAGGCGGGGCTGAACGTAAAAATTGTCGAAGCCGCCGCCGGCGTTGATCCCGTC
>Ga0316605_10000126_pt1 | contig 72277 bp, 71 predicted proteins | sample OWC_soil_day20_n_FD_207666 | JGI IMG/M metagenome (GOLD analysis project Ga0316605, IMG submission 207666) | Wetland soil microbial communities from Old Woman Creek delta, Ohio, United States - OWC_soil_day20_noCT | ecosystem: Environmental > Terrestrial > Soil > Wetlands | place: USA: Ohio...
GACAGCGCAAGGACAACGCCGGCAACACCGTTCCGGCCCACTTCATCCAGCTCGCCTCCGTGGAAATCGCTGGCAAGAAGGTGGTCGAAGGCGAAATCGGCACCTCCGTTTCCCGCAACCCGGTGTTCGGCTTCAAAGTCAAAGGCTACAAGGCCGGCGACAAGGTCGTGGTGAACTGGGTAGACAACAAGGGTGACAAGAGGACCGACGAAGCAGCGATCGGCTAAAGTAGGCTGATCGGCAACAAGAATCGGGGGCGGCGATGTACCGCCTCCCGTTTTACTCAACAGGAGGAGATTATGAAAACAACCGTTATTGCGGGCTGTCTGGCGCTGATGTCAATTGGCGCCTTTGCCCAGGCTCCGGCCAAACCCGCCGCCAAGGCGGCCAAGAAGGCTGCGGTAGCCGCACCCGCTGCCGCCGCACCAGCCAAGGATGCCGTTTCCGCCGGCATCGACCAATACCGTGAGATGCTGCAAGACGGCAATCCGGCCGAACTCTATGAAGCTCGCGGCCAGGAGCTGTGGAAGAAGGTTCGCGGCCCGAAAAACGCTTCCCTGGAAAAATGCGACCTTGGCCTCGGCGCCGGCGTCGTCAAGGGCGCCTATGTGCAAACCCCGCGCTACTTCGCCGATGCCGACCGGGTCATGGACATCGAGACCCGCATCGGCTGGTGCATCACTCAGTTGCAGGGCATCCCGGAAGCCGAGGTGAAGAAGCGTCCCTTCGGTAGCGCCGACAAGCCCTCCGAGATGGAAGACCTGGTGGCCTATGTCATCACCCAGTCCCAGGGCATGAAGGTCAATGTATCCACCGCCCACCCGAAGATGAAGGAAGCCTACGAAGTCGGCAAGCAGATGCTGACCCTGCGCGGCGGCCCCTACGACTTCTCCTGCACCACCTGCCACGGCGAGGACAACAAGCGCATCCGCCTGCAAGACCTGCCCAACCTGACCAAAAAGGAAGACACCCAGCGCGCCTACGTCGGCTGGCCCGCCTATCGCGTCTCCACCAGCCAGTTGCACTCCATGCAGTGGCGCATCAATGACTGCTTCCGCCAGCAGCGCTTCCCCGAACCGAAATACACCTCGGAATCGGTGAATGCCCTGATTACCTACCTGGCGGTCTCCGCCAACGGCGCCGTCTATAACGGCCCGGCCATCAAGCGCTGAGCGGGAGGAGAACGCACATGAAAACCCTGACACTTTCCCTGCTGGCCCTGTCTGCTGGCCTTTTGGTCTCCGCCCCCGCCGCTGCCGATCCCGACTATCGCAAAATGGCGATGGAAATGGTCAAGCGCGACTTTCAGCCCAAGGGCATCGCTACCCTGGACCGCCTCGACCACGACGCCCTGCAAACCGTATGCAACCGCTACGACAACAATCCGCCTGAGCAACTGATGAAACTGATGGAAGCCGACCAGCTTTCCACCGTCAAGCTGCCGGCCGACGGCAAACTGATGGGTGACTGGAAAGCCGGCGACAAGCTGGCCCAGAGCGGCCGCGGCCTGACCTGGTCCGACGGCCTCGGTACCGCTGTCGGTGGCAACTGCTACAACTGCCACCAGCTCGATCCCAAGGAGCTTTCCTACGGCACCATCGGCCCCAGCCTGCTCAAATTCGGCAAGCTGCGCGGCAACACGGCGGAGACGCAGAAATACGTGTATTCCAAGATCTACAACTCCAAGGCCTTCAACGTCTGTTCCGCCATGCCGCGTTTCGGCCATGCCGGCGCCTTGAACGAGAAGCAGATCAAAGACCTGGTGGCCCTCCTGCTCGATCCCGAATCGCCGGTCAACAAGTAAGCCATCGCTAACCTGACGGGCCTGGAAAGATAGTCACTTCCAGGCCCTTTCTCTTTGGAGAACCCCATGTCATCCATGAACCGCCGCGAGTTCATGCAGGTGCTGGCTGCCGCTGCCGCTGCCGGCTTTGCCCTCGATTCCCGCGACCTGCTTGCCGCTGAAAAATCCGACCGTTACTACGACGTTCCGCGTTTCGGCAACGTCCATCTGCTGCACTTCACCGACTGCCATGCCCAGTTGATGCCGATCTGGTTCCGCGAACCCAATGTCAATCTCGGCATCGGTGGCGCCTTGGGCAAGACGCCCCATCTGGTCGGCGAACACCTGTTGAAGAACTTCGGCATCAAACCCGGCACCCGCGAAGCCCACGCCTTCACCTACCTCAACTTCGAGCAAGCCGCCAAGACCTACGGCAAGATCGGCGGCTTCGCCCACCTCACCACCCTGGTCAAAATGCTGCGCGCCGGTCGTCCCAACGCCCTGCTGCTGGACGGTGGCGACACCTGGCAGGGTTCCGCCACCGCGCTCTGGAGCAAGGGCCAGGATATGGTGGACGCCACCAAGCTGCTCGGCGTGGACATGATGGCCCCCCACTGGGAATTCACCTACGGCGCCGAGCGGGTCAAGGACATCGTCGACAATCACCTCAAGGGCAAGATGGAATTCCTCGCCCAGAACGTGAAGACCACCGACTTCGGCGACCAGGTGTTCAGCCCCTACGCCCTGCGCGAGATGAATGGCGTCAAGGTCGCCGTGATCGGCCAGGCCTTCCCCTACACTCCGATTGCCAACCCGCGCTGGATGGTGCCCGACTGGAGCTTCGGCATCCTGGACGATTCAATGCAGAAGATGGTCGATGAAGCCCGCAGCAAAGGCGCTCAGGTCGTCGTCGTGCTATCCCACAACGGCATGGACGTGGACCTCAAGATGGCCAGCCGCGTCACCGGCATCGACGCCATCCTCGGCGGCCACACCCATGACGGCATCCCGCAACCCGTCATCGTCAAGAATCCCGGCGGCCAGACCCTGGTCACCAATGCCGGCTCCAACGGCAAGTTCCTCGGCGTACTCGACTTCGACGTCCGGGGCGGCAAGATTCAGAATTTCCGCTACAAGCTGCTGCCGGTGTTCTCGAATCTGCTGCCCGCCGACGCCGGCATGGAGGCCTACATCGACCAGGTGCGTGCGCCCCACAAGGCGAAGCTGGAAGAAACCCTCGCCATCTCCGAAGGCCTGCTCTACCGGCGCGGCAACTTCAACGGCTCCTGGGACCAGTTGATCCTCGACGCCATGCTGGAGGTCAAGGGCGCCCAGATCGCCTTCTCCCCCGGCTTCCGCTGGGGCACCACCCTGCTGCCCGGCGAGAAGATCACCTTCGAGCATTTGATGGACCAGACCGCCATCACCTACCCCGCCTCCACCCTCACCGACATGAGCGGCGAGATGGTGAAGACCATTCTCGAAGACGTCTGCGACAACCTGTTCAATCCCGATCCCTACTACCAGCAGGGCGGCGACATGGTGCGCGTTGGCGGCCTCAGCTACACCTGCAACCCCAACGCCAGCATCGGTCACCGCATCACCGACATGCGCCTCGACGGCAAGCCCCTCGACGCTGGTAAGACCTACAAGGTCGCCGGCTGGGCGCCGGTAGCCGAAGGCGCGACGGGCGAACCGATCTGGGACGTGGTGGGCCGCTGGCTGAAGGACAAGAAGGTCGTCAGCGCCCGTAAGCTCAACACCCCGAAGCTGGTGGGCATGGAGAAGAACCCGGGCATGGTCTGAAACAACACCGGCCTGGGAGCCGCGTCCATAGGCGTGTTCCGGCATGCTTTGCCTGGAACGTCCATTTGACGCGGCCTCCAGGCAGACATGCTTGAATCGCCCAGAAACATCCGCTTACAGCCGGTCCTACGGGCCTGGGCTAGAATCGGCGCATGAAACGTCGCCCCCTTCTACTTGCCGGTGTGGCCGTGCTGGTGCTTGCCGCCGGCTTCGGCGCCTATAAATTCTTTGGTGCCAGCGGCGATGCGCCGCGCTACAAGCTGGCCAAGGCGGAGAAGGGACCGATCATCGCCACCGTCGCCGCCGCCGGCACCCTCAACCCGGTGGTGTCGGTGCAGGTCGGGTCACAGATTTCCGGCCAGCTCAAGGAAATCCTCGCCGACTTCAATACCGAGGTAAAGGCCGGGCAATTGATCGCCCGCATCGACCCCGAGACCTATCAGCAAAAGGTACGTCAGGCCGAAGCCGACCTGGAGGCGATGCGCGCCTCGGTGGCGGTGCAGCGCGCCCAGATCATGAGCGCCCAGGCCAGCCTGGCCGACGCCCAGCGCGACCTGGAACGCAAGAAGACCCTGGTGGCAAAAGGCTTCATCACCGGCTCGGAAGGCGACAAGGCAAAAACCCTCTTCGACACCGCATCGGCCCAGTTGCAGGTGGCCCAGGCGCAGGCGCGCAATGGCGAAGCAGTGGTACGGCAGCGCGAGGCGCAGTTGAGCCAGGCGCGGATTGACCTCGGCCGCACCGAAATCCGCTCGCCGGTGAATGGCATCGTCGTCAAGCGTAGCGTCGAGCCCGGCCAGACCGTGGCCGCCAGCCTGCAAGCGCCGGAGCTGTTCGTCATCGCCCGCAACCTCACCGACATGCAGGTGGAAACCGCCATCGACGAAGCCGACGTGGGCCGTATTCACATGGGGCAGAAAACCAGCTTCACCGTCGATGCCTTTCCCGGCCGCAGCTTCGAGGGCGAGGTGAAGCAGGTGCGCAAGGCGGCCCAGGTGGTTTCCAACGTGGTGAGCTACACCGTGGTGATCTCCGCCAGCAATCCCGATCTTTCCCTGCTGCCGGGCATGACGGCCAATGTGCGCATCATCTCGGCGCAGAAGGAGTCGGTACTCAAGGTGCCCAACGCTGCCCTGCGCTTCCGTCCCGCCGGCGCGGCCGCCGAGGAAAAAGCCACGCCCGCCGCGCCCACCGCCGGGGGAGCAGCCAACGCCGGCCAGAAGCTCAAGGAGCGCCTGATTGCCGAACTCAAGCTCGATGCCGATCAGCAGACCAAGCTCGACGGGGTGTTCGAGGCCATGCGCGAGAAGTTCGCCGCCGCCCGCGACCTGCCGGAAGCTGACCGCGCCAAGGCCATGGAGCGCAACCGCGCCGAGCAGCGCGAGAAGATCAACGCCCTGCTCAATCCCGAACAGCAAAAGCGCTACGCCGAAATGGCCGCCGAATCCCAGGCCAACCGTGCCAGCGGCAGCGGTGGCAGCGGGCGCATCTGGGTGCTCGACGGCGACGGCAAGCCAAAATCCATAGCCGTTCGACTCGGCCTCACGGACGGCGCCATGACTGAACTTCTTTCCGGCGAAATAAATGAAGGCGCTGAAGTCATCGTCGGCAGCGGCGCACCGAACGGCGCCAGCAAGCCTAGCACCGGCGGCCCGAGAATGTTCTGACGCTCACGGTAGCGAAAGCCACCCACTGGTGATGCAACACGCGAAAAGCGGCATACAGACCCGCCCCCTCCCGTCCTCCCCCCTCGCGGGGAGGCTACTATCATGACCGACGCCCTGATTCGCACCATAGCCCTGACCAAGGAATACCGCATGGGCGACAACGTCGTGGCGGCGTTGCAAGGCGTTTCCGTGACCATCGCGGCGGGGGAGTTCGTCGCCGTGATGGGGCCGTCGGGTTCCGGCAAATCCACCTTCATGAACCTGCTCGGCTGCCTCGACCATCCCAGCGGCGGCGAGTACTGGCTTGGCAGCCAGGAAGTGTCGAAGCTCTCGGGCGACGAGCTGGCCAGGGTGCGAAACCGCCGTATCGGCTTCGTCTTCCAGCACTTCAATCTGCTGCCGCGCACCTCGGCCCTCGATAACGTCGCCCTGCCCTTGCTATATGGCGGCGCCGCCACCGACGAGCGCCACGCCAAGGCCCGCCGGCGCTTGGAGCAAGTGGGCCTGGGGGGCCGCCTCGACCATCACCCGGCCCAGCTTTCCGGCGGCCAGCAGCAGCGCGTGGCGATCGCCCGCGCCCTGGTGAATGACCCGGCCCTGGTGCTGGCCGACGAGCCCACCGGCGCCCTCGACTCCCACACCAGCGTCGAGATCATGGCCCTGCTGCAAGCCCTGAACCGGGAGGGCATCACCATCGTGCTGGTGACCCACGAGCACGACATCGCCGAGTTCGCCTCCCGCATCATCAGTTTCCGCGATGGCCTCGTCATTGAGGACAGGCCCAATACTCCCAGAGATGCCGCCAGCCAGTTGCAAGTGGCGGCGACGGAAGCCGCGGCATGAACTTCGCCGCCACCCTGCGCATCGCCCTCAACGCCCTGCGCGTCAACAAAATGCGCTCGGCGCTGACCATGCTCGGCATCATCATCGGCGTCGCGGCGGTGATCGTCATGATCGGCGTCGGCAACGGCGCCCAGGGGCGGGTGGAGGACCAGATTCGCAGCTTGGGCTCCAACATCATCATGGTGTTCTCGGCCTCGTCCACCTACACCGGAGCGCGCAGCGGCGCCGGTTCCCTGTTTACCCTGTCGGAAGAAGATGCCTACGCCGTCGCCAAGGAACTGCCGGACGACATCCAAGCCGCCGCCCCGGTGCTGCGCGGTAGCGGCCAGGTGGTGGCAGGCAACGCCAACTGGTCCACCACCTTCTACGGCATCACCTCCGACTATCTGGTGGCGCGGGAATGGGTCATCGCCGAAGGCCGCAGCTTCGATCAGGCGGATATCAACGGCGCTACCAAAGTCGCAATCATCGGCCAGACTGTGGCCACCAGCCTGTTCGGCGACACCAGCGCCATCGACCAGGTGATCCGCATCCGCAAGGTGCCGCTCACGGTAATCGGCGTTCTCGAACGCAAGGGCCAGAGCATGACCGGCCAGGATCAGGATGACCTGGTGCTGATGCCGATTTCCACCGCCCGCAAGCGGGTGCTGGGGGCCACCGTGGCCGCCAAGTCGCGCTCGGTGGGCTCGATCACGGTCAAGGTGCGCGACGGCGCCAACCTGAAGGAGGCGGAGCAAAAGATGCGCGACCTGCTGCGCCAGCGTCACCGCCTGCAACAGGGCCAGGACGACGACTTCAACGTGCGTAATCTGTCGGAAATTCTCCAGGCCCAGGAAGCCTCGTCCAAGGTGCTGGCGATGCTGCTCGCCGCCGTGGCATCGGTATCGCTGCTGGTGGGCGGCATCGGCATCATGAACATCATGCTGGTCTCGGTCACCGAGCGCACCCGCGAGATCGGCCTGCGCATGGCCGTGGGCGCCCGAGCCAAAGACATCCTGACCCAGTTTCTGGTCGAGGCCATCACCCTTTCCCTGCTCGGCGGCGCCATCGGCATCACCCTCGGCATCGGCGCCTCGCAGCTGATCGGGCATCTGGCGGAATGGCGCGTGGACCTCTCGATTTCAGCCATCGTCCTCGCCGCCGGCTTTGCCGGTGCGGTCGGCGTCTTCTTCGGCTACTACCCGGCGCGCAAGGCCTCATGCCTGCTTCCGATCGAGGCCCTGCGCTACGAATAGCGCACTGTAATAATCCCCGAGGCCACATGGGGTTAAACTCCCACCATGGCCCACGAGATCGAACTCAAGCTCGCCCTGCCGGAAAGCGCCCAACTGCTGTTCCTGCGCCACCCGCTGCTGAAGCAGGCAGTTTCACGCCACAACGGCGAACTGCTCAACCTGTATTACGACACACCCACCCTCGACCTGCATCGCAAGGGCGTCGCCCTGCGTCTGCGCCGCCTCGGTCGCCAGGGCAAGGAGTGGCTGCAAACCGTGAAGTGCGCCGGCAAGTCCGCCGCCGGCCTCACCAGCCGGCCCGAGTGGGAAACGCCCTATGACGGCCATTTCGACTTCAGCCCGGTCAGCCACGAGGACACCCGCGCCCTGCTCGAACGCCCCCGGATCAAGGGCCGTCTGGCGCCCCTGTTCGAGACCAACTTCCGCCGCATCACCTACCGCTTCGAGCCGGCGCCTGGCGTTGCCATTGAACTGGCCTTCGATCGCGGCTGGATCGCCTCGTCCGGCCGCCGCGAGGCCATTTCCGAACTGGAACTCGAACTCATTAGCGGCGACGTCGACCACATCTACGCCCTCGCCGAAGCCCTCGCCCAGCGCCTGCCCCTGACGCCCGCCCTACTCTCCAAGGCCGAACGCGGCTACCACCTGTTCCACAACAAGAATCCGGCTGCGGTCCCTTACAGAGCCAAGGCCCCGGCCCTCACTGCCGCCATGGCGCCCCGGGAGGCGGTGCAGGTGATCGCCTTCTCCTGCCTCGAGCACCTACAACACAACCACGCCGGCGCCTGCGCTGACGGCGACCCGGAGTTCATCCACCAGATGCGGGTGGCGACCCGGCGCCTGCGCGCCGCGATCCGCCTCTTCGCCCCGGTGCTACCGGCCAGTCTCGACGATGACTTGCTGCCCGCCCTGCGCGAACTCACCACACGCCTCGGCCATGCCCGCGACCAAGACGTACTGTTCGAGGAAATCGTCGCCCCCGTGCTTTCCGTGCTGCCCGACGAACCGCGCCTCGCCGCCCTCGCTGGCATGGCCACCGAACGCCGCTTTGCCGCCCGTGCCGACGCCCTGCGCCTGCTCCAGTCGCCCCGCTACGGCCAACTGCTGCTGCTCGCCGGCAAATCGTTCCAGAGCCTCGCCAGCCACGGCAGCCATCCCACCGATACGGACCTTTTCGCCAATCTCGCCACCCTCGGCGACTTCGCCATCAGCCGCCTCAAGCGCCTGCGCAAGAAAGTGCTGCGCCTCGCCGCCGCCGCCCGCACTGATGACCCGGTCAGCCTGCATCAGTTGCGCATCGGCATCAAGCGGCTGCGCTACGGCCTTGAATTCCTCGCCCCCCTGATGCGTCCGCGCCAGACCAGCGCCCTGCTGGAGCTTCTCGGCAACACCCAGGACACCCTCGGCCAGCTCAATGACCTTGCCAATGCCGGCCGCCTGCTCATGGACTGCGCCGGCGACGACGCCCGCCTGCGCGAAGCCGTCACCCTCATCGGCGGCTGGCACGGCCCGCGACACGCCAAGCTCATGGCCGGCATCCCCGCCAACCTCAAGCAGCTAAGAAGTTTCGACCTGCCGCGCATGCTGTAACGCAACCATCAAGAAGATGTAATAAGCTCTGCGCCATGGACCTCATACTCTGGCGCCACGCCGAAGCCGAAGACCCCCAGCCTGGCCAACCCGACGCCAAGCGCCGACTCACCCCGCGCGGCCAGAAGCAGGCGCGCAAGATGGCGCACTGGCTGCGCGACCATCTGCCCCATGGCGGCAAGGGCTGCCGCATTCTCGTCAGCCCAGCGGATCGCACTCAGGAAACTGCCACGGCCCTTGAGCTGCCGTTCGAGCTGGAACCCAAGATCGCACTCGACACCAGTGTTAGCGACCATCTGGCTGCCTGTGGTTGGCCTAAAAATCGCCAGACCGTTCTCCTTGTTGGTCACCAGCCGAATTTTGGCCGCCTGGCTGCGTCAATTCTCACCGGAACTCCAGCCGACTGGCCTGTGCGTAAAGGAGGAATCTGGTGGTTCTCGAGCCGGGGACGTAGCGGTATCAGGGAGGCTATCCTACGAACTGTGTTTCATCCAGATCTAATCTAATTCAGAGTCCTGACAACGCATTTCAACATCTCCAGAACCTTGTCAACAGCCGAATCGCTCATGGTCGGGTCCATCGGCAAACTGAGTACTTGGCGATGAAGTTTTTCGCTGACGGGAAAAGAACCTTCCGTGCATCCCATTTCCGCATAGGCGACTTGGAGGTGAGGCGGAGTTGGGTAGTGAATCCCGGTTTGAATCCCTGCCTCGGCTAGTTTCTCCTGTATTTTTTCTCGTTTCTCGTGGCGGACTACAAAGAGATGCCAGCAAGACGTACATGTATCAAGGGTATGGGGCAACTGTAGGTCGAGTCCATCCAGTTGCGACAGGTAATGATTGGCAATTTCCTGACGGCGTAAATTCCAGCTATCCAGACGCACCAGCTTGGCACGGAGAAATGCAGCCTGTAGTTCATCTAATCGTGAATTGACTCCTTTGATTTCATGCTGGTACTTGACTCGGGAACCATAATTTCTGAGCAGCAATAAGCGCTCTGCCAAATCCGGATCAGAGGTGGTAATGGCCCCGCCATCTCCAATTGCACCCAGGTTCTTTCCCGGATAAAAGCTAAAGCCAGCCGCGTCCCCCAAACTACCTGCCCGCCGACCAAGGTACGTGGCGCCGTGAGACTGAGCTGCATCCTCGATCACCTTAAGACCATGGCGCTTGGCCAATGCCATGATCGGTCCCATATCTGCCGGCTGACCATACAGATGAACAGGCATGATGGCACGAGTGCGTTCGGTAATGGCCGCCTCAATCAAGGATGGATCAATATTGCAGGTGGCCTCGTCAGGTTCCACCGGTACGGGCCTGGCGCCGGTCTGACTGACCGCCAGCCATGTTGCGATAAAAGTGTTGGAGGGCACGATGACCTCATCGCCATCGCCAATGCCATAAGCCCGCAGAATCAAACTCAGTGCATCAAGACCACTCGCCACACCGATTGCGTACCTGGTTTGACAATAGGCGGCAAACTCCTCCTCAAATCTAGCCAGTTCGCTCCCCATGATGTACCAACCAGAATCGAGTATGCGCGTCAGGGCGGCACTCAATTCAACCGCCAGAGACTGATTCTGGGTCTTAAGATCCAGAAAGGGAATCATCGCGGCGTCTGAACGCAAGCACACTGAAATTGTTCATAGTCTCGGATGTAATCACTTTCCTCGTATCTGGTTGATGCCAGAACCATACAGACGGCACCTGAAGAAAAGTTATCCAATTCACGCCAGATCATCGGACAAATATAGAGTCCATTGTAGGAACGGTTCAAGTGAACCCGCTTCTTGCCCTGACCATCGTCCAGTATCACATCAAAACTACCCGACATTGCAACAATGAACTGCTGGAGTTGCACGTGCGCATGACCACCCCGCTCGGAGCCACCAGGTACGTCATAGAGGTAATAGACCCTCTGGATATCAAAGGGCACATGGACATTCCCTTCAATAAAGGTCAGATTGCCCCGCGCATCATGAATTTTTGGAAGATCAAGAATCTTGCAGCGGTCAATGGACATTTGACACCCTCGCAATCCAGAGAGATGAATTCAACAGTAATGTGGCTAAGCAACTGAACATTGGCGAATGATGGTAGTTGCGTTCCCGAACTTCCTCGCGATATTTGCCAGCTTAGCGGCGCAACTTCTTAAATCGGGACGAATAGATATCATCGCTGAACAGTTCAACTTTAACTGGAACTTTGAAGGCTGCCAACTTTTCTCGGCACGCCTTTCGCAAACGTAACCTCAAGCTATCCAGGGCCTCGTCCCGACCAATAGCCACCTTGGCAACGACAATCTGTCCAAGCAAGGGATGGGGTTCGCCGACAACCACCACGTCGTCGATATTCGGCTGAGCCAGAATTACATCCTCGACCTCTGCCGGATAAACCTTCTGCCCACCTACGTTAATCAGATCTGTAACACGGCCCAGAATCCGGAAGTACTCACCGTCGACCTCTACCCTGTCCTGAGTATTGAACCAGCCATCCTCATCAAACCCGGAAGGGGCATTCAGGTAACCAATCATTCTGTATTCGGATCGAATCCAGAGAATACCGTCTCTCACCTGTGTCTCGAACCCAGAGCCGCCAATTCGGACCCACAAGGAACCGTCAGGCCGTGATTGCGATCGCAGTACGCCAACCTCGGACAAGCCATACGTCTGCTGAAGCTCGACATCGGGGAATCGGGAACGAATCCTGTCCAGCGTCGCTTGAGGCATGGTTTCCGTTCCATAGGTAATGCGCTTCAGAGAACCAAGATCATAGCGGGATGACAGATCGGTAGCGGCCAACAGGGTAAGAAACGATGGCGTAGTCGGTAGCAACTCAACCTTGAAGTTGGCAATAGCCTCGCAAATCGCGCTGATTGAGCGGCCTTCGGTGGTTACCACGGTCCCCAGGCTGGCGGTAATGGCCAGTAAGGTATTGATTCCGCCAAAATGATCCAGCATCAAGAAAGGAATAGCCACCACCGGGGCGCGTGCAATCCGGAACTTCTCCATAACTCGTTCAAAATCATGCAACATGCCTTTTGGTCGACCGGTAGAGCCTGACGAAAACAGAACCAGGCCGGCCCTGCCGGTGGAAAGAAACTGACTCAGCATGGGATTGGCAACGGAAACAACGCCTGGCTCCAAGGTCCAGGTCAGGCCATCTGGCGTAAAAACCAACCGATGGTCGCAGCCGCAGATTCCCAGTGCCTCCTGTTCCTCAATCACCGAGTCGCGCGTCATCGGTACGACAATGCAACGCAGACTGGCGAGGGCCAGAATCATGCAGAACACGTCAGGTGCATAGTCGGCCACAACGGCCACGGTTTGGCCTCGCTGAACACCACACTGCTCAAGCTCCGCAACAAACCGGGTCAGGTTTTCCGAGACCTGCCCATAAGTAGTGATCTGGCCTTTATGAATAAATGCCTTCAATACCGGATTAGCCTTGGCGAACCTCTCTAACAGCCAATCCATGTTCAGGCGCCGGATAACTGCTCTTCAAGAACCAGAACAATCAACCTGTAGGAGGTCGCGTTTGCCGCATCCTCGTCAGGAATCGTAACGCCGAAGCTGTCTTCCAATGCCAGCACCAGATTCATCTGGCGAAGGGAATCCCAACTCTTGACATTGTCCATGCTGGAATTTTCGTCGATGGTCGCCAAATCGACTTCCAGCACCGAGGCCATCACCTTTGCCAACAAACCATGATCAAACATCGCGCAACTCCACCCATACACTATCGATTAACGCCAAGTCAGCCAGGCTGGCCTCGTAAAAGCGACTGCCGTCACTGGCTTCCCTGATTCTTTTCAACCCAAGACGATCGTAAAAGTCCGCCACCTGGGCATTCTTTGCTGTCGGCAGGAAAGATGCCCTGAGCAGACGCTTTCCACGCGCCAGCGCGTCAGCAACGACGGTTCGCCATATGGCGAACTCGATGCCCCTACCAATTACCCGGCAACTCATCAGAAAGGAGTGAACCACAACCGCATCATCCTCGTCGAGGATGATAAGGACACCGGTCAGCCCATGTTGAGCCAGACGATCGTTCACCGAGAACGAATATACAGTGGCGTCAGCGCGTTCGATCAAGGCAAGCACCTCGCCAGGAAGCAAGCGCTGGGTGGTGAGATTGAACTGATTCGACTTGGCGATCAACTCACTGATGCGCCCCACCTGAGCCGTCATGTTGCGCTGGAGACTCACCACAAGCCTCAGGGATTGCAGATAGTCCTCTTGGCTTGCAAAGCCGGTCTGAAGGCCGGTTGCCTTAGCCAATCCTAGGTATTGCTGAGTTTTCGAGGTGCTTTCCGGACTAACACCACCCGCGATGAACAGGGGAACAACCTGCTCGCGCATCAAGTCCGGATAGTCATGCAGTGTCTTGGGAACCTGGAATACCGTCACCTGGGGGAGTTGTTCGCGCACGGCCTCAATCTCAAAGAGCGAGTCGTCAATGAAGACAAAACTCTCCAGCCCCAGATTGAGCTCTGCCGCAAGTGTGCGCAGATTGGTCGGCTTGTCGGTCCAATTGATTTTCTTGGCGACAAAGTGCGCATCCCGCAACACCATCGCCGAATGATGCTCAAGAACCCCATCAACATCCGCCGGATTATTCTTGCTGCAAAGACATAACAAAACACCACGGGCTTCCAGCGCCCTTAACTGCTGCTGTACATTCCAAAAAATATTACCCGGGAAGCTATAAGGATCGAGGGCTATGCCATCCGGCCCATCCTCGCCGACGATGCCTCCCCATAGGGTGTTGTCACAATCGAGCACCAACACCTTGTGGAAAATGGAACCAAAACCACGGGTGGCAAAAACCACCTCTCGGGCCATCCGGTCGATAATCCCGGCCGTATAAGGCGCCTTGCCGCGAAAATAGAAACGCGCGTCGATGGAATTGGCATGGCCATGCCGGGCCAACAATCCGGCCATCTCAACAAGTTTCGCCTGGGGATGGCGGCAGACCACATCCACAAGCCCAGCATTGAATGCATCAAGACACCTTTGTTGTGGGCCATCACTGGCAACATGCGGATACAACAAGTGGGCGCCCAACACCACTACCTGCCCGATGCCCTGTGACGCCTGCAAGGCGAGTTCCAGACGACCCAAATAGTCTGCCTGGACCTTCTGGCAGGAGGATGGATCAAGGTTCTGTAGCTGGCTTTCCCAGGATGGTTGCAGGTTATCGAAGAAGGGCAGTATCAGCAGTAAATCAACCCCGGATGCCTGATGCCTCTGCACATCGCCAAGAAGGTCGTCATAACTGCCCTTGGCAACGAGCAGGCGCACCCCGGCAAGGTAGGCGTGCCGGCGTAAATAGGTGGACAGCAAGTCAACGGTGATATTGGCGGCAATCCCCAGCCTCAGGGTTCGGAAACCAACCTCGCTGCGATCCAGACAAGAAAGCGCGTCCATGACATCAACCATCAGTGCATCGGCACGGCCCAAAATGGCCAGCGCTGCCTGATCGTCCAAACTCACCATGCGAGCGAACCACCGCCGTTAACGCGCAAATTCTGGCCGGTAATGTAGGCCGCCTGATCCGAGGCGAGGAAAGCCACGGCGGCAGCCGTATCCTCTGGCTCCCCCAGACGCCGCATCGGGATCTGGCGGGCCGCCATCAGTTGTTGCTTCTCGGAAACACCACTAATGAACGCGGTGTTTGTCATGCCCGGCGACACCATATTGACGGTAATCCCCAGCGGACCCAGTTCGACAGCCAGATACCGGGTCAAGCTGGAAAGCGCCCCCTTGCCGATAGCATAAGCAGTCCAGCCCGGAACAGGCGCGCCATCCGATGACTGCGAACCGAGACTAATGATGCGGCCACCGCCAGCATCAAGCATGGCCGGCTTGCAGGTCTGAATCATAAGCAACGCACTCTTCAGTTGGCCATCCAACTGTTGTTGTACCTCGCTCCAGGATAGATCATCCAGGCTGCGCGCGATGATGCGTGGCGAGGCTGCATTTATCAGCACGCTAACACCGCCGAAATGACGCTTTGCCTCCTTAACCAGCGATAGTGCCCCCTCGGAAGTGGTCACGTCCGCCTGCACCGCAAGAGCCTGCGCACCGGCCGCCCTGATCTTGGCCACCAGACCCTCCGCCCGCTCGGAGCGGGTATGGTAGTTAACGACAACAGCGAACCCCTGCGCCGCGAGCGTTTCGCATATAACGCTGCCAATACCTCCGGCGCCTCCCGTCACGATGGCTACCCGCAACCGGGCTTCGGTACCACCCGTCTTGGGGGCGGGAGGCTCGAGCAACTTGACCTTGCCACCCCCACTCAGGACTACCTGACCATGCTGGTTGGTGATGCGAGTATCCAATTCCAGCAGGCGGTCGCGAGAGTGCTTGCGCAACACCGTGCAGGTAATCGTCAGCGTATCGCCCAAGCGTACCGGCAGGCTGAACTCCATGGACTGGGAAACCCAAAGCGCGCCAGCTCCCGGGAGCCGGGTGCCAATCACGGTCGAGATAAATGACGCCCCCAGCATTCCATGCACCACCACTTCCTTGAATGCGGTCTCTTTTGCGTAAGCGGGATCTACATGCAAGGGGTTGTCGTCACCTGTCAACTCGACGAAGCGTCGTACGTCAGCCTCAGTAATTTGCTTGACAAGGGACTCCTGATCACCCTCCTTGACGGCTTCAAAATCGGAAAATACGCTCACGGCTGTGCTCCCAGAGTCCAACGCCAGACACTTGCGGCAAAATTGAAACCTGCCCCCACGCCGGCCATGGCAAGCAGATCACCTGGCTTCAGATGATTCCCCCGAACGGCTTCGCTAAGAGCAATCGCGAGGGATGCCGAGCCGCTGTTCCCGATTCTCGCCACGTTGGTATATGTCTTGTCCATACCTAGCCCCATCTTGCGCACAAGATACTCAATCAGGCGCAAATTGGCCTGATGAAAGACCACAAAATCAAGCTCCCGAAGCTCGACGCCAGCCTTGGAACACGCGCGACGTATTGTCGGCGGCAAGTGACTGATGGCTTGCTTCCAGGTTGCAATACCGTTCATTTCCATCAGATCAACCGCCGCATCAAAGGGCCGACCATTGTTCGGGAAGGATGAACCGCCACCACGCAAACGAACGGCTTCGTAGTTTGACGTATCGGTATGGAATGCCGATGCCTGAATACCCTGCCCTGTCACAACCGGCCCCAATACCGCCGCGCCGGCACCATCACTAAGATACACGGCGGTATTTACATCCTTGCGGTCGATATAGCGCGAGCACAACTCAACGCCTATCACCAGAGCATAACCAACCGAAGGGTCCACCTTCAATCGATCGCTTGCCGCCGTCAATCCGGCGACAAAGCCGGCGCAATTGGCTTGCAAGTCAAAAATCTGGGCATTTGCCGCGCCCAGTTGCTGGGCCACCTTGGCTGACAGCGGTGGAAACTGGTAGTCGCCGGAAAAGGTGCAAGCAACGATCAACCCCAACTGATCCGGCAAGATACCCGCCATATCCAGTGCCTGATGTGCCGCTGCAACGGCATAGGCCCAAGCCGTATCATCCGGAGCGGCAATATAGCGGCGCTCGATGCCGGTCTTTTCAATAATCCATTCCGGAGTCACATCCAGATTGGCGCACAAGGACTGGTTATCTTCGGAGTAGGCCGGAAGGTGATGGCCGACACCAATAATGGAAATGTCCGGCAACGAGGAGTTTATGTGGCTCATGGCGGTACGCTCATACCGTTAGCGCGGCATTCATGAATGCCTGTAGTTCATGATTATCGCGACGAATGTCGGCGAGCGTGGCGCTACCGCCATGGCCCGGCAAAACCAGAACCCGGGGGTCCATCCAAGAGAACAGCTCGATTAGCGACGCCCTGAGTCGATCATGATCTTCACCGGGGAGCCGCGACAAAGCGACATGGCGGGCATAGAGGGAGTCGCCCGAAAATAGCAGGCCATCAACCAGGATGCCTGCACTGCCGGGGGTGTGCCCGGGAAGCGCATGAAAGACATACCGGCGACCCGCGGCTTCCACGGCAGCATCATCGACATCAAGCAAGGTAAATTCGGGTAGCGTGACGCGGGCGCTCAGCTTGAAGGCCGCCATCATGAAATTGGACAGCTTTGCCAGTTTCAGATCAGCGGCTCGTAAGTACACTGGAACCTGGTACTGCTGCTGCAACCAGGAGGCACACCCCATGTGATCGAAATGCCCATGCGTACAGAACACGGCGCGAGGCACCCAGCCACAGCCATCAACCGCCTGGGCAATCCGCTCCCGGTCCATTCCGGGGTCGACAACAACACAGTCACTGCCGGCCTCGATTTGGCCGGGCGCGGACAGCAGGTAGGTATTGGACTGTAGATCGCGGTTGATAATTCGTCTCAAACCGCCATTCAGTAATGACTCCACAGCCGGGGGCATCTCAGTTGGCTCCGCCCAGAAACACCGTCTGCGCGGTGATATAGGCGCTGCGCTCTGAGGCAAAGAAGTCGATCACGTTAAAAATATCGTCGGGTTCGGCGTAGCGCGGCAATGGCAAGCCGGCGATCACCTTATCCACTTTATCCTTGGGCAGTTGATCGAGCATGTCCGTGGCGATAGCGGTGATGCCCAAGGTATTGCAAGTAATATTGAGCGCTGCAAATTCTTTTGCCATCACATTCGCCAAGGTGCTTATCGCGGCCTTGCTTGCCGCATAAACCGAATCCCCCATCGGTTCCAGGCTGGCGGCCATCGAGCCGATATTGATGATCCGCCCCCACTTGCTCTTGCGCATCAGCTTGGCGGCCTCACGAGAAACCAAGAACGTACCGAGAACATTGGTATCGAGCATGCTCTTCGCCGCACCCGCCGGCATAATCATGGCGTATTGGGACGTCAGCACGGCGGCGTTGTTAATGACAATATCCAGGTGGCCAAACTGCCGACGGACCTGCTCGAATCCACGCGCCACCGAGTCCGCGTCACCAACATCCACCGCAATGGCGGTGTAACCCGGCGCGTCCGGGGCCTCATCGGCATGGCGACTAAAGCCGATGACACTGGCCCCGTGCCGCAAGAAATAGTCGGCCAGCAACTTGCCGACGCCACGCCGCGCGCCAGTCACCAGCACAATCTTGCCCGCATAGGAAATCAACCAAGCTGCTCCAGGATGTAAGCCTTAAGCGTGCCGACATCGACAAAGGGGACCGGGTCTCGGCTCATTGCCTTGTCATCGGTAAGACTGATTGCGTTGCCAAACTTGTCCGCCACCAAAGTCTCCAGATCAACAATGACCGAGACCAAAGACAATGAATCGAGAACGGATCTCTCGCCAAACAGGCAGGTATCAGGGCCAACTTCAATCTTCTCGTCGGCGCTGCGTTCTTCGTTGAGGGTGGTCAAGGTCTGATAAATCAGGTCAAGCACCGCGGATTCCTTATTCGTCATTCTGACTCCTCATGCCATCAAGAGTATTACCATCGGCTTTGCCACTCTTGCGGCCCGCCGCAATCAGTGAATTCATCCGTGGTAAAGCATGATGCCGGTATTCCTCCTCCAGCATCCCCAATAACACCGCATCCTGAAAATGGCCATTGATAAAGTAGTGCCGACGCAAGCGACCTTCCTCTCTCATGCCGAGAAAGCGCTGCCACTTAATCATCAGAGTATTGCCCGATGCGATGGTACCAAAGACTCTCAGCAATTTAAGCTGGTCGAAGGCCAGTTCGTACACCAACTTCATTGCCTCGACCGCCACCGGCACTCCGCGCACCGCGTCTTCCTCGCCAATCAGGAAGCGACCCGGCTCGCCGTGCCGATGGGTCTGATCGATACCGGCCAGCGACACCATGCCCACAGGCTGACCGCTCTTGATGCAAATGATGAAATTGTATTCGCTCGCAGGACGCGATGCGATCCAGGCGGCCTGCTGTTCGACACTGGTTGCCCCCTGATTCAGATTGGCGGCACGAGCACTCTGGCGCCAACGGAGGGTCATTGCGGCATCCTCCGGCGTCAGCGGGCGCAAATTGATGAACTCACCGCACAAGGTCAAGTTGGTCATGGTCTCAGACTCCCGGACCCAGAACCATTGCAAGCGCGGCGGGCACCGGCAGACCCGGCGCGGCAGGCGCGTAGGCCTGGACGAAAAAGCAATGCTCCAGGTACAGGCCAGCGGCGGCAACCTGGTCAAGCACATCCTGAGGCTGCCGATAGAGGTAGATGTGGTCAGCATCTGCGGCGTTCAGCGCCGCCGTAACAAACATCTTTCCATCGGCTGCACACATCGACTTGAGACTCTTCAGTAACACCAGCGGGTCTTCCATGTGTTCAAGCACCTCGACACAAATCAAGGCACGGTAGGTCTTGTCGTTTGGCTGCTCAAGAATATTATGCTTGATCGCCGAATAGCGGTCCGCATGCCCATAAGCCGCGACATGCCCAAGGGTGAACCGCAGGGACATGGGGCTGATATCGAATCCGGCGCCGCGTATTTCAGGCACGGCCTGAAGGGTCAGGCGCGAATAGATTCCGGTGCCAACCCCCACTTCGGCAAACTCCGTCACTTGGTGCCGGCACAGCATTGAAAGAAAGAAGGTCTTGAAGTATTCGATCTGCCGGTAGTGGTGGGGCCACAGGTAATGCGACAACAAAAGTCCGGGCAGATACTGCCGCCACATATGGTCATCATTGCAATAGACCTCGGCGGTGGCATCGGCATAGGTCTTAGCTGGATAACACAACTCACGTTCAAAGCGCTTCTGGCGTCGCATTGAGTCGATCACAAACGCGGAATAGCCCTGTACGGCATCCCCCATGGCGGAGTCATCGGCATACAAACGCTCTAGCATCTCCGAGAAATCATTGCTCCAGGCAGCACCAAACTCAGCCTCGCCCCGACGCACGCTCTCGCGAGCAAAGCGAGCCGAACGCTCCATGGCTACCAAAAGGTTTTCTATTGGTTTCATCTTAAGAAGCACATTCACCCCATGTCCGCCATCGAACATTATTCGCCGCCCAATACCCACCGTCTAAACAATTGAAAAGCCTTTGGCGGTTCGCGCAAGCAGTTCAAGTTTGCTGACAAAATCCCGGATGCGGGCCTTATTGTAGTTATCGTGTGCAAACTGCTGGGAGACGCCAAGGTGGGCCTCGGGATCAGCCACCACGGCAGCACACTTTTCGGCGAGATTGCCGGGGGCAAAGTTAAAGAAGAGCGAACCAAACTGCTCACCATCAATGCCAATATCCTCAACATTGGCGCTACTGAGGAATGCGCTTCTGTTAGACAAGGCTCTGTGTGTCCGGTCATGCAACCCAGACGCTGGACTGATATCCACCAGACCATAGCGCGTGTAATACATATCCTGGCTAGCAGCCATGTCACGCGCCGGCAGAAACACATGCCCTGGCGGCGAGGTCTTCGCCACGCCTTCCCAGCCACGCCCGTAGACCCGCACCGGAAAATCACGAATCGACGTCAAGGCCAGGATGCTTTTGTAGCAGCGGGTTTGATGGTCGATCATGCTGTGATATCGGTGGTACCCGGGAAAATTGCTTTCCGGTCGCAGCCAGTCCACTCCGTTCTGAAAAATCAACTCATCAAGCACATGGTGAATATCTACATGGCTGGCGGTAGAGATTTTCTGCTTCAGCGTTTCCATCGCCATCATGTACACATCGAAGGTTGCCTTGTCCAACTCCTGGCGCCAGACCCCTTCAAAGGTCGCCGGATCATTGACATTCTTGACCATCACGAACCAATCCCCAACGCGTTGCGTTAAAGGCTTCTCGTCGAAAAGGAGGGGAAGATCGATAATGCCAGCGCCTTGATCGCGTCGGAAATGCCGGTTTGAGTAGATGGAAAACTCGGCATCTCCATACAGATGAATACAATAGCGGCTGTCAAACTGGTGATTGGGAGGGCAATGGGAAGGATGATCGCCATGAACGCAAATCAGTGGAATCTTGAGGCAATCCCAAAGACTCTCGCCGTTATCCAATGTCGCCCACGAGCCAATCCCCTGCCAGGTAAATGCGAACTCAATCGGAGGCCCCAACTCCATCAAGCGGCGAGGCGAGTCGGGATCTCCTATCTGGATTATTTCAACATCCTTGCCGCAGGCTTGGAAATAGCGCTTTAGCGTGGCGTTAAAACAACTGAAGGGATCGTTCTCCCCCTCGGCCCAGTTCAGAATAACAACCTTCATGCCCGGCCTCGAACCTGTAGGCCAAGCGACCTTTGCAGACAAACCATCTGTCGCTCTGACCGGCTCGACGCTTTCATTACGGGCCTGACTCCGGGCCGATTTGATGATGTCTGTCAGGAAGCGCTGCAGGATGCCCATTCTTGTCCTTGTATGATTATGGTCTTTGACCAAGGGTACCATCTTCGATATCTGCCGCCATTGGCTGGAATCATAAATCCTCATCTTGCCGTCAGGCGGGCCATTGACTGGCCGAACGTAGCCAGGAAGTGATCCGGGACATACTTAGCTGGGCAGGACGCTCGAGTTAGCCAGAAAGCAAAGAGACTATTTCTACCGACAATCAAAGCAAATGCAATGACCAGCATTGCCAGGAGCTGGATGCCATAAGCACAGGGGGAAACCCGTAGCACAAACTAGGAGGAATACCCACCGAGGAGGACCCAATCCTGCTCAGTACTCCATATCACCCGAATTTCATCAAAGATCGGGAAAGAATAGAATCGTCCCTCCTTATGAACTAGCATCCAACCGCAGAGAGGGCTCTACCCCACTCTGCTACGATATTCTGGAGCATTACCGTGTGGCCTTTCCGTCGTACCGCCAATTCCGAGCCAGTTCTCCCATTGGCGCTCGAACATCTACAGGCTGGCCGCCTGCGAGAAGCCGAGACAGCATTCAAGCACATCATCAAACTCGATCCAGGCCATGCCGATGCGCATTTCAATCTTGGTATCGTGCTGCAAAGCCTGGGCAAACACGAGGCTGCCATCCCCTGCTTCCAGCGTACTCTTGAGATCAACCCTACATATCCTTCAGCCCATTTTGCCCTCGGTTTGATGTTGCAGCAACTCGGCAGGCCGCACGATGCCATTGGGCAGTACCACATGGCGATAACGCTCAAGCCTGATTTTTCTGAAGCGCACTGCAATCTTGGCCTGGTCCTACAGGCCACGGGACAAATCAAGGAGGCGATAGACCGCTTCCGCGCAGCTATTCACTACAACAGTAGCTTTGCAGCGGCATATCTCAATCTGGGCAATGCACTCCAGGCCAGTGACAAACTTGCGGATGCCTGGGAGTGCTACGAACGGGCACTCACCCTCAACCCACAACTCGCCGAGGCTCTATGCAATCAGGGCAACCTACTGCAAAAGCAAGGCCGACTGGAAGACGCCAAACTACACTACCAGAAGGCGCTCAACCTCAGGCCTATATATCCTCGGGCGCTTGGCAACCTGGGCAATGTGTTTCAGGAGCAGGACCGGTTCGACGAGGCAATCACCTGTTACCGCGATGCCCTGGCACAGAATCCAAGGATGGGTGAGTTCCACCTCGCCCTTGGTCATGCACTCAAAGCTATCGGCAAGGACATTGACGCAGCCGCCTGTTATTCCACCGCACTTGACCTCAATCCGGAAGACGCAGAGGCCTTCTGGGCACACGAATTTGCTGCGCTTAAGAGCATCTGCATGTCGGCGGCTGAGCAGGATACCTGCCGCCAGGCCTTTGCCATCAGCCTCGACAGACTCGAAGCTTGGTTCACCGACGCCCGGGCCAGTTCTGGTGCGCGGGTGGTAGGCAGCCAGCAACCCTTCCATCTCGCCTATCACAATACCGACAACCGCCCCCTGTTGGTACGCTATGGTCGCCTTTGTCATCGACTCATGCAGCACGAGCAGGCCAGCCATGTCAGCCGGAATCCTAGTCCGGCGACAGAAGGCAAGCTGTGCATCGGCATTGTCTCCAAACACATTCAGGATCATTCGGTATGGAATGCCCTGATCAAAGGATGGTTGCTGCAACTTGATCGCCACCGCTTTGAACTCCACATCTTCAGTCTCGGTACGTATGCCGATGCCGAAACTGCCCTGGCGCGATCCCTGGCGACACGCTTCGTCGACGGTGCACATGGCTTGTCATTCTGGGCCGACGCCATACTCGACAGCTGCATTGATGTGCTGATTTACCCCGAAATTGGCATGGACCCACTTACTGCCGGGCTCGCCAACCTACGCTTGGCTCCGGTTCAGACCGTCTCGTGGGGGCATCCGGAAACCACCGGCCTGCCTACCATTGACTACTACATCTCGGCGGAAGGCTTGGAATCGAACTCAAGCGAATGCTATTACTCGGAAAAGCTAATCAAACTGCCTCATCTTGGCTGCTGTTATCACCCTCTACCAACAAGGCCCACCACGCCCAACCTTGCCTCCCTTGGCATTGCAACCGATGTTCCACTGCTTCTCTGTACCGGCGCCCCGTTCAAGTATGCCGCCGAGTACGATACTGCCCTGATCGATATAGTTTGCCGTCTCGGGTCTTGTCAACTGGTCTTCTTTACCTTCAGCAAGCGCAAAGAACTCTCCGCCAAACTGGAGCAAAGGCTGATCAAGGCTTTTGCCGATGCGGGAATGAACTTCGCCACATACGGTGTCTTCGTTCCGTGGCTAGATAGGGACTCCTTTCACGGCCTGATGCAACAGGCACACGTATTCCTCGACACAATTGGCTTCTCTGGCTTCAACACGGCCATGCAGGCTATCGAGTGCAACTTGCCAGTGGTCGCCTTCGAAGGCCCCTTCATGCGCGGCCGGTTGGCCAGCAGCATTCTGCACAGAATAGGGTTGGGTGAGTTGATTGCAACAGACCTCGACAGGTACTGTACGCTCGCCGTTAAGCTAGCCAGCGACGACAGCTACCGGCAAACGATCGTTGCGCAAATTGAACGATCCCGGCACTGTCTTTTCGACGACCTTGCGCCGGTGAGGGCTCTTGAAAGCTTCCTCGCAACAGTGACAAAACATGCCTCCACCTGAGCAACGAGACCCATAACCATGCCTCTCCCTACCCAGCCAACCGGCCCGGAGTCTGCTCCTGACGACCATGCCGCCAGCGAACCTCGGCACATCTGGCAGATGCTTGATGCCGAAGTGCACATGCACACGCTCAAGCCCGACTATGCGCCGGTCGGCCTGCTCGAAATGGTTGCTTCGCCACCAGCAAGAATTCTCGATGTCGGCTGCTTTTGTGGTGGCTCCGGACGATGGCTGAAAGCCCGATTTCCGCACTGCGGCATTAGTGGTATCGAAATGCTCGACAGTGCCGCAGCAATAGCTGCGGAAGCCTATGATCACGTGATTACCGGACCTATCGAGCAAATCGATTTTGCTGCCAATGGGCTCACCCCGGGCAGCATGGATGCCATCATTGCCGCCGACGTGCTTGAGCACCTCTACAATCCATGGAAGGCTCTGCAACGGCTCAGACCTCTGCTGGCTCCGGGGGGAGCGATCTATATCAGCGTACCAAATATCCGCAATCTGAATATTCTCGTCGGATTGGCAAAGGGACACTGGAATTACGCGGGCGCCGGTATTCTCGACATAACTCACATACGCTTCTTCACTCGTGCTCAGGCAGTTGAAATGCTCGAACAAACTGGTTGGAAGGTGTGCGAACTTCGGATAAATCCTGATCCACGCCTGTTGGCTAATTTCAAGGACGTAGATCTCAACTCTGTCGAATACATCAATGCCGGCTCGCTAAAGCTAGATAATCTCACCCCGGAAGACGTCATTGAACTGCTGGCGCTGCAATTCTTCATTCACGCCGAGCCCGTGCTCTAGCGACAGCTAGCCAGCCATGAGATCCTCCAGCGGAGATTATTTCATCGCCCTTGACCACGTCAGGGCGCTGGCTGCATTGATGGTTTTCTCGTGGCATTTTCTTCATGCAACCAATGGCTTTCCGATCGCCTTCAGCTATACACCCACGCTGGTTCCCCTGGCGCTGCTTGATGAAGGCCACACGGGCGTCGCTCTGTTCATGACGCTCAGCGGTTACCTGTTTGCCAAGCTGCTCGCGGGAAAATCCATCAACTACGCAGCCTTTCTCTGGAACCGCGTACTTCGTCTACTACCGCTGCTCAGTCTGGTCATTCTGGCTGTTGGGCTGATTACTTGGCTACAAGGCGGCAACCTTGGCCACTACGCAAGTACGGTAAGTAAGGGTTTTCTTCTTCCCACGCTGCCTAACGGCGGCTGGTCGATCACCGCCGAGTTTCATTATTACGTGATATTGCCTCTTTTTCTTCTCCTGCTGCGAGTCTCGCGCCTGCTTCCCCTCGCTATTCTTGCAGCCTCGATCACTCTGCGTTTCTATCTGCATCAGAAAACCGGAGAAGTTCAGTCTTACGCCTACTGGACGATTATCGGCCGCATCGACCAGTTCGCCCTAGGCATGCTGGTCTATCAATTCCGTAGCTATTTCACACAACGCCACTTTCTCGTCGTCAGTATTATTTTGGCCTTCCTGATGTTTTACTGGGGTTTCGACCACCAAGGCGGCTTCTATCAGAACGCTCGTTACCCCTCACCCAGCCTGCTCTGGGTCGTTCTACCAACCATCGAAGGCGCGGTCTACGCTATCGCCATTGCCTGGTATGACAATTCCTTCACCCCATCAACCGCTGGCATCTCGGGGTTCATTGGCCGCATCGGTGAGTACTCTTACTCGATATACCTGCTTCATTATTTTGTGGTGTTCTACGCTGCGGGCTTCATACACGCCCGAATCATGCCGCTATCCAATTTCTACACGGCCTGTCTGTGTGCACTAATCTGTTTTCTTGCCATGCTGCCATTAGGCTATCTCAGCTATCGGTTCATTGAAGCCCCCTGCCTCAAGCTCCGCCGGCGCTATATCCAAGCTTAGCTGATCGATCCAGCTGGCCGTGCCCGAGCCAGCACCTGCAACTCGACAGCCACCCGGTCCAACACCAGCTCCCAGTTGCGCGGCTCACTCTGGTTGAAAATGCGCATCGTCGGATACCACGGCGTATCGTCGCGATCCCGCATCCAGCGCCATTCACTTTCAAACCGGTTAAGCAACCACACCGGACGCCCCGTCGCCCCCGCCAGATGGGCAAGAGCGGTATCGACGGAAATCACCAAGTCGAGATGCTGCATCAAGCCAGCCGTATCCATGAAGTCCTCGACATGATCCATCAGATCGATTACTGGTAATCCTTGCGCCGACAAGGCATCTCGCGAGACGCGATCTTTCTGCAAGGAAAAATAACTGACGCCTTCGACCGAGAAAAGCGCTGCCATTTTTTTCAGCGCAATGCTGCGCAAGGGATCGAGGGGCATATCCGGATTGCCCGCCCAGGACAAGCCCACTCTCAAGCCCCTGATTTCAGACAAACGCTGGCGCCACACGTCAATTTTGGCGGGAGGTATTTCCAGATAGGGCTGACGACCAGGAATATGCGTAAGATCAACCTCAAGGAGGTACGGCAAACTTATCAGCGAGCAGTGGAAATCATACTGACCAGGCGCGGGCCTCCAGCCCCAGATAGCCTCATGAAAGCTCTTCCCGCCAACGGCCTCGAACAGACATTTCTCCACCTCCATGCTAAGAAAGGCCACATCACCAGCGCCCCTCTCATCACGCAATACCGGCAGAAAACGCAGGTTCATCATGGCATCGCCGTGGCCATATTCAGACCACACCAGAATGCGCTTGCCGTCGAGCGCTTCACCTCGCCAGGCCGCAATCCCCTCTACCGACTGCCGGATGCAGGCCAGCCAGTCGCGGCTCAGCTTCTGACCGGGCGTTTTAAGGACATAGTCGTCGCGAGCCTCCTCATAGAGGCGGAAGCCCTCCTTCCAATCGCCGGCGTATAGATACTTCATCGCCAGCATCTTGCGTGCCTTGACCTCGCTGGGGTCAAGCGCCAGTGCCGAACGCAGCATGCGTTCTGCCGCCGCCAGTTGGCCTCCGTACAGCAACGCGGTACCAAGCATGGCCCGCCCCATCGCATCGAGCGGATGCTGTAGATGGGCCTGCATTAGAAGTTCGGCCGCAGTGGAAAAGTCCAGGTTCTGAAAAGCAGTCGTCCCGGCAAACGCAAGCGCATCGCTATCGGAAGCAATAGTCGATGAAGCAAAATCACCACGGAGAATCGCTTTTACCAGACGACCTAACATGACGCATCAACTCCTCGGGAACTAGTTTGGCTTGGCAACAGCCATCAGTTCTGTAGTGACTTTTTCAATGATTGGTCCCCAGTTACGGGTTTCAGTCTGGTTGAACAGGCGCAGGCTCGGATACCACGGTGAATCTTCCCGATCACGCATCCAGCGCCACTCACTCTCAAACCGGTTGAGCAACCATACTGGCTTGCCCAGTGCCCCCGCCAGATGCACTACCGCCGTATCCACCGAAATAATCAGATCCAGCCCATCCATCAGCGCTGCGGTGTCCATGAAGTTCCCTACCTGATCCATCCAGTCAGCCATCGGCAGACCGCTTGCCCTGGCTTCTTCACGGGCTGCATCATCCTTCTGTAAGCAAACAAACGATACGCCACGACAGGCAAACAGCGGCTTCAGTTGCTCCAGGGCAATGCTACGCAAACAATCCAGACTCAATACCGGGCTACCCGCCCAGGCCAGACCGACCTTCAAACCAGGCAGAGCAGCGAGCTTTTCTCTCCACAAGGCCTGCTCAGCCTTAGGAACCCGCAAGAAAGGCACATGACCGGGTATCGAATCAAGCGTTATACCCATCAGGTACGGCAAACTCATGACCGAGCAGTGCAGATCAAATTCACCCGGCCTCGCCTTCCATGCCGTGTTGGCAACAATAAACCTCACTCCCTCGCAGCAAGCCTCCAGAGCATGGACAGGCGGCAAGCAGAGCAGGGTAATAGTCGTAGCACCCCAAGTCTCACGCAGAGCCGACAGCAGGCGCAACATCATGATCACATCGCCCATGCCTTGTTCCGACCAGAGCAGAAGATGCTTTCCGGCACAACCGCCTTCAGTCCAACGTGGCGTATCGGCCATGGCGCGATCGATAAACTCTATCCACGGTTTCGAGCCGGGAAGTTCGGGGTTGGTTCTCATGGCGACATGGCGCTGCTCGTTGAGACGAAAACCCTCTTTCCAGTCACCCGCAAAAAAGTGCTTAAAGGCGAGCATCAGGCCCAAAGCGGTCTCATCCGGAGCAAGCGCGTATGCTTGTTGCAATACATCACCTGCCGCCTCTGTTTTGCCGGTTTGCAGCAGGGCAGTACCGAGAAAATAGCGGTCTTCAATATCAAGCGGTGCGGCCTCGTGCAGCGCGGCAAACAAATCCCGCGCCTCGGCGAAATATCTTGTCCGAAACAGTGCCTTACCCAGCCCTCGCTGGGCCTCACGGTCTGCTGGGTCGATCTGCAAGGCGCTACGGTAGCTGGCAGCAGCCTCGGTCGGGCGCTTCAACTCCAGCAACAGGCTGCCCAGCGCCTTGTGACCATGGCCATTTTGAGGGTCGAGCGCAAGCACCCTGCGGTATTCAATCTCGGCGCTGTCAGTCTGTCCGGCGAGACGCAAGGTGTCGCCGTAGTTACGCCGCAGTTCGGCATTCTTGCCATCACCCCGCAAAGCAAGGCGCATCGATGTCAGCGCCTCATCAAATTGCCCTAACATGGTAAGCGCCAGCCCGCGCACATGGCAAGCGGGAGGGTAGTTCGGACTGAGCGTAAGCGCCTCCTCACTGGCTGCCAGGGCTACCTTCAACTCACCATGGGCAAGCGCCCTCTTTGCCGCTGCAACGCAGTCGGCAGCAGCAGGGGAATCCTTGCGGAAGATTTGGCCGAAAGCCGTGGAGAGCAGACGCCCCAACATCAGGTAATTTTGTCTTTCGACGAACTGTTCTGGCCGGAATACCTAGTTATCGAGACCTTCTTCGCAACGGCCAGAGCGAGGTCGTCCACCATTGCCTTCTCATAACCAGCTTCCTGCAAGGACCATTTCAATGAATTTGCCAACCGGGCACGCTTGTAAAGATTGAGTTGATGTCCGGCAGCAAACTTTCCAACCCGATTCAGCAATGTTTCGATGGCGTCCTTGCGGCGGCTATTTGCTCCGCGCACGGCTGACTCGCCACTGTTGCTGGGCACACGCTGCGTGAATTCACTAACCAACGAAGTTGCCAGAGCATCCACTTCAGAGGTATCTAACCACTTAAATAGCATACTATCTCCTAATGCCATGCAATGTCAGGGCAGAAAAAAACCCAGCCAAAGCTGGGCTTTCTTGACTGCGGAACCCCTGGTATCAGACGGTGCAGCCCTTGATCGGCTTGGCGTTAGCACCGCTGATGGCGCAATCCCAGGTGATGTTCTCGCCGGCGGTCGGAGTGGAGGGGGTCAGGGTGGCGGTGATGCCTTCATAGGTATAGGTCAGCGTACCGCCCGAACAGTTGGGGATGGTGTTGGTGCCATCGTTGCAACCAATCGTGGCATTTTCGGAGAAGTCCAGACCAACCTTGGTCTTTTGACCATCCAGAGAAGCAACGGCAGTGGATGCCTTGGCCTTGGCGGTGTAGTCCTGATAAGACGGGATGGCCACAGCGGCCAGAATGCCGATAATCGCGACAACGATCATCAGTTCGATCAGCGTAAAGCCTTGCTGAATTTTGCGCATAGTAAATCTCCTTGAGAAAAATTGCACGGCAGGGGTGCAACCAGCATTATGCAATATCTGGGCCTAGTTTTAACAGCCCGCATTTCAGTAAAACCGGGCGCCCAAACACATAATCCCACTACAGCCGGGGCAGATTGTGACAATTTTCGTCACCACCTGTGCTTGAGGCCCCCTGACACAATCAAATTGCTTCTATTCCGGAGCGACAAAGCTCACATCAATGCACCCCGACCTCATCAATCTGTAGCGGATCGAGAAACTCCTGTGCGTACTTGAGATAAACCTTTTCTTGCACGAAGACATGGAACAAGTCGGGGTCGATATGGCCACCGGCAGCAAACTGACCGAGGATACTCAAGGCCTGGGATAGCTTCATTCCATGCTTATAAGGCCGGTCGCGGGCCGTAAGGGCCTCGAAGATGTCGGCAATGCCCATGATGCGGGCCTGGACCGACATCTGTTCGCGGGTGAGGCCCTTGGGATAGCCCTTGCCGTCCATGCGCTCGTGGTGGCCACCGGCATATTCGGGCACGTTCTTGAGATGCTTGGGCCAGGGCAGTTGCTCCAGCATCTTGATGGTGGCGACGATGTGGTAGTTGATGACCTCGCGCTCCTTCTGCGTCAGGGTGCCGGCGCGGATGGAGAGGTTCTCCACTTCCTCGGCGGTGAGGAAGTCGGCCTCGACGCCCTCGACGTTACGCCACTTGCGCTGGTGACCAATGTCGCGCACCCGCTGTTGGTCTTCGGGCTTCATGGCTTCGCCGCCGATGTTGCACTTGCGCAGAAAGTCGCGGTCGTCGTCGATGGCGTGGGATTCGGCTTCGTACTCTTCCCAGATGTGTGCTTCCGCTTCCACGTCCTGCTTCTCGCGCGCTTCGAGCATGCGCGAGAGGGCACGCACTTCGGCATCGCGGCGCAGAACCTCGAAGCGGGTGTCCACGAGTTGGATGCGGTCGAAAATGGTTTGCAGCTTGGTGGCCTTGTCCACCACGTGTACCGGCGTCGTGACCTTGCCGCAGTCGTGGAGCAGGCCGGCAATCTTGAGTTCGTAGCGATCCTTGTCGGACATGTTGAAGTCCGCCAGGGGGCCGTCGCCGCTGGCATTCACTGCCTCGGCCAGCATCATGGTCAGGGAGGGAACCCGCTGGCAGTGGCCGCCGGTGTAGGGGGATTTTTCGTCAATCGCCAAGTTGATGAGGTTGATGAAGGCCTCGAACAGGGTTTCCAGCTGCACCACCAGCATGCGGTTGGTGAGGGCAATCGCGGCCTGGGAGGCGAGGGATTCGGCAAGGCGCTGGTCAGCCGACGAGAAAGGAACGACTTGCTGGGTTTTCGGATCGGTGGAGTTGATGAGCTGCAACACCCCAATGATTTCACCCTCGTGGTTCTTCATCGGCACCGTGAGGAAGGACTGGGAACGATAGCCGGTGCGTTCGTCGAATTTGCGCGTACCGGAGAAGTCAAAACCCGCCTCGGTGTAGGCGTCGGCGATGTTGACGGTCTTGTCGTGCAGCGCGGCGTAGGCGGCGACCAGGGAATTGTTAGGCTGGCCGGTTTCGTTGTGCAGCGCCAGGTCGGGGAAGTTGATCGGCTTGCCGGTGGTGCCGCCGAGGGCGATGTTGAGCGAGTCGGTGCGCACGATCTCGAAGCGCAGGCGCTCACCGTCTTCCGTCATGCGGTAGAGGGTGCCGCCATCGGCGCGGGTAATGGTTTTTGCGGCGACCAGGATGCTTTCCAGCAGGCGGTCGATATTGCGCTCCTTGGAGAGCGCGGCGCCGATTTCGTTGAGTTGCTCGAAACGGCGGAAGAGATCATCGAGCGTGTCCATGGGTCGCTCCTTGGCTAAGTGATTACTTGATGCAGACCGTGCGAACCTGTTTGAGGTCGGTGATGCCCTGGAGAGCCTTTTCAAGACCGTCCATCTTCAGTGTCAGCATACCGTCTTCGAGGGCCTGGGCGAAGAGCTGGGCGACACGGGCGTGTTCCTGGATCAGTTTCTTGATCGCGTCGCTGCCCACCATCAGTTCGTGCAGACCGACACGGCCCTTGTACCCGGAGCCGCCGCAAGTGTCGCAGCCCTTGGCCCGGCACATGACCATTTTTCCATCTTTGCCATAGTCGGCGATGAGGCGCTTGTAGGTAGCCTCGTAGGCAGCCTTCTGGTCTTTCTTGAAGGTATCGGTATTCACCAGTTCGCTGCAATACTCGGTCATGAACTGCTTGACCTCTTCGGCGTCCGGGAAATACTCCTCCTTGCACTTGCATAGACGCTTGGCAAGGCGCTGGGCAAGAATGCCCAGCAACGCGTCGGCGAAGTTGAAGGGATCCATGCCCATGTCGAGCAGACGAATGATGGATTCCGGCGCGCTGTTGGTGTGCAGGGTGGCGAACACCAGGTGGCCGGTAAGGGAGGCTTCAATACCGATGCCGGTGGTTTCGGCATCGCGCATTTCACCCACCATGATGATGTCCGGGTCGGCACGCAGAAAGGCTTTCATGACCATGGGGAAGTCCATGACCTTCTTGTTCACCTGCACCTGACGCAGGCCCTTCTGGGTGATTTCGACCGGGTCTTCGGCGGTCCATATCTTGGTGTCGGGTGTATTGAGGTAGCCAAGCACCGAGTGCAGGGTGGTGGTCTTGCCGGAGCCGGTAGGACCGCAGACGAAGAACAAGCCGTAGGGCTTGGAGATGGTCTGCTTGAGCGTCTTCAGGTTGGAGGGAAGTACGCCCAGTTTGTCGAGGGGAATCGGCTCGCCGGCGGCGAGAATACGCATCACCACGTCTTCGACACCGCCGGTGGACGGAATGGTCGCCACCCGCAATTCGATGTCGAGGGGGCCGAACTTCTTGAACTTGATCTTGCCGTCCTGGGGTTTGCGGCGCTCGGAGATATCCAGGTCGCACATGATCTTGAGACGGGCGACGATGGCGTTGCGATAGCTGGCCGGCACCTCGATGTACTTGGCCAGGGAACCGTCCTTGCGCAGGCGCACCAGCACCTTGTCCTTGCCGATACCCGGCTCGATATGGATGTCCGAAGCCCCCTGCTGGTAGGCGTCGATGATGATCTTGTTGACCAGTTTCACCAGTTCGTTGTCGGCGGCGGCGCTGACGTCATCGGAGCCGGAATCGCTGTCGCCCTCGCCTTGGTCGTCAAGGGTGGAGAGCAGGTCGCCGACCGAGCTGTCATCGGTAAAGGAGGTGCCGCCGAAGAACTGGTCGAGGGTGAGCTTGAATTCCTGAATAGTGGTGACCCGATAGACCAGCTTGCTCTTCGGGAACACGTTGTTGACGACCCGCGACCCCTTCACTTGCTCCGGGTCCATGGCCATGATGATGAGGCCTTCGGAACTTTCCTCGGCGGGAATCCACTGGTTCTGTTCCAGATATTCGCGCTTCAGGTTCTTCAGCAAGTCCATGGGCTTGATGCGGTCGGACTTGTAGGGCTCGTAGGGAACGCCAAAGAACTTGGAAAGAGCCGTGCCCAGCGCCGGCAGCTTGACCTGGAATTCGTTAATCAGAACCTCTTCCACATCGAGATTCTTGCGCCGCGCCGAGCGCGTGGCGAGTTCGAGTTCCTGGGCCGACAACACGGCGTCGGCAACCAGGTGGTCGTACTTCGACTTGACGACCTGAGCCGGCTTGTTTCGCTGGCTGAAGGCGATGGCGAGGGTTTCACACAGGCCCTTGATGCCCTCTTCGGCCACTGCGGCGAAGGGCACCCCGGCCTTGTTATTGATGATCTGCACCACCCCCAGCAACTCGCCGTTCTGCTGGTCGAGGATCGGCCCCACCAACATCTGCTTGGTACGGTAGCCGGTGCGCTTATCAACTTCCTGAAGAAAGCGCAGGCTGGGGTGAATCGACTTCAATTCCGCTTCGTCGTAGACATCGCGAACATTGGCGACTTTCTTGGTCAGGGCCACATAACCGGCGACGCTCTGCTCGGTAATGGGAAGACGCAGGTCCTTGAAGGAATTGAGACCAGTCTTGACCTTGGAAACAATGGAGGATTTGTCCTCGGCTAGGGAATAGATGGTCAGGCGATCAGCGTTGAACAGGATGCAAATATCCTGAGACAGCTCCAGCATGATCTCATCCACGTTGGAGGTGGCGTGGATCTTGTTGGTGACGGTCTGGAGGTTCTTGAAAAAGGTCAGCCGGCTGCCGACGTCCGTCAGTCCGCCCGCATCCTGGGGTTGATTCAGTGCCGCACTCATGTCATTTCACCTGTTCGACCGCTGCCTGGCGCGCACGTAAGCCGCCTTCGACGACGTGGGCACGGAATCCGCGCTGGGACAAAATAAACGCTGCCGCCGAACTGCGGCGTCCGCTCTGGCAGTAAACAAAATAATCCGTCTTGGTATCGAGACCAATCGCCGCTTGGCGCAGCTCGTTAACCGGCATGTTCAGCGCACCGGCAAGGCCGTCGCATTGATATTCGGCGGAGTAACGCACGTCAATCCATTTCCCGCTGGCGGCCACGCACTTCTCGGCCTCGGCCCACGACACCCTCTGCAACAGGGGCTCGCGCAGGAGGTCGATGAAGTCCTCCTTCTTCAGGCGCAGTAGCGCGCCATCGGTTTTCATGGTCACCGTCGCATTGCGCGTGGTATCGGACACCAGAGCCTCTTCGCCGAAGGCATCGCCGGCCTTCAGCTCGGCCAGTTCAACCTTGGTCCCGGCAACGTCCCGTGTCACCACGGAACGCCCGGCCTCGATCAGATAATAGTAGTCACCGGCCTCGCCCTGGCGGATCACCACCTCGCCACGCTTGACCTTGATGCGCTCAAAACGATCGAGCAGGGTGTCGATGTTTGCCGTCGGCAACGCCGAAAACGCGCCCTGGGTCAGACTGCGGGCGGCAAACATGCCGGACATGGAGCGCCAGTCGGTGGTGGCGTCGGGATCGAAGCCGTCGCTGCCCTTCTTGGTTTCCGGGGCGGCAAGCTGGTCCCAGGTCATCATGATGTCGAGCATGTCTTCGTCGAAGCGCAGCAACTCGACATCGGTGATGGCTTTCGATGACACCAGTATCTGGCTGCCCTTGCCCAGGGGGCGCAGGGCGTCGCCCGAGGCGCCCACCAGCAGGGTGGAACTGCCATCGGCGAGATCAAGTTTGAGTTCGCCACGGGTGAGATAAACCATCTGTCCGTCCCAGCCCTTGATACGGAAGGGATCGAGACCACGGCCAACGCGCTCCTGATAGCACAGACGCGAAAGCTCCTTGAGGCGGTCGAGGGCGAGTTCCTTGAGCGGCTGGAGTCTGGCAAGGAGATCAACGGAAACGGCTTGGGCAGTCATGATGTGCTCTGCCTCGTTACAGGTCGAAGACCTGGTTGTTTTGCAGCATGCGCGGCCGATATTCACCGATGCACTCTTCGATCTCCTGCATGGTAAGTTCAATCTGACCGGGCTTGAGGTGGGTAATGAAGACTTCGGCCTCGCGCTGGAGGTTACCCAGTTCCTCCTTCAGCATGGACGGACACAAATGCTTGGAGGCGGCCGCCAGCTTTAATTCCCGGTTGGAAAACGCGGTTTCGATAATCAGGTAGCGCAGGTTGCGGGCCTTGTTAACTGCCTTCCAGAGTTCCGGGCACACCGTTGTGTCACCACTGAACACCAGGCTCGCCTTGCCGGAATCCAACAGGTAACCCACGGCAGGTACGGTGTGATTGGCAGGCAGCGGCGTGATCTTGCGTCCATCCACATCCACCGACTCGCCGACGCTGATGCTCTCAAAGCGCAGAAAGGGCTTTTCTGCCGTTGGAATTTCGCTGAAATCCGGCCATAGCGCCCAGTTGAACATGTGGTTGCGCATGATCTCCAGAGTGGCCTCCGTGGCATGGACGATCAGCGGACGGTTGCGCATGTCGCCGACGGTATCGACAATGAAAGGCAGACAGGCCAGGTGGTCGAGATGACTGTGGGTGATGAAGACATGGTCAATCTGTGCCAGTTCGGCAATCGACAGGTCGCCGACACCGGTACCAGCATCAATCAGGATGTCCTGATCCACCAGAATGGAGGTGGTTCGCAGGTGGCGCCCGCCGATACCCCCGCTACAGCCTAGGATGCGTACTTTCATGGTGCTCGCAGTCTCTTCCGTTCTGTTTTACTTGGTCTCGAATTTCCAAACACCATCCCAGTCTTCCCCGGGCGGCTCCTTGCGGTAATGGGCGATGCGCACACTATAGACATTCTCGTACAGATAACGGGGCTTGATGCGTGTCAGGTTCATCAGCGCCACCTCTGCCTGATCCCAATCCTGGGTCCGGTAGGCGCGCAGGGCCTGGTTCCAGAGTTTGAGTTCATCGTGATCGTCCTTGGAAACATGGCCTTCAAGCCCCACCGGCTCATAGATCCCCACGGGATCGGCCTTGCCCTTAACCCTGACCCTATCCAGTTCACGGAAGACAAATTCCTTCTTCAGCTTCTCCCGCGTGGTCTCGCCAACAATGATGCCGACGCCATACTGCTTGGTGATACCTTCGAGGCGGGAGCCGAGATTCACCGCATCGCCCATTACCGTATAGGACTGCCGCACCGGCGATCCCATGTCACCGACGGTCATCACGCCGGTATTGACGCCGACGCCGATTTTCAGATCGGGCCAGCCACGGGCCACCAGGCTCTTGTTCAATTCAAGCAGGGCCTCCTGCATTTCCATGGCGGTCAACACGGCGTTCTTGGCATGTTCGGGATCGCCTACCGGCGCACCCCAGAAGGCCATGATGGCGTCGCCGATGTACTTGTCGAGGGTGCCTCGATGATGCCGCACCACCTGGGTCATGGCGCCCAGATATTCGTTCATCAGGGTTGCCAACTGGTCTGGCTCCAGGCCTTCGGAAATGGTGGTGAAACCCCGCACGTCGGAGAACAGTACCGTCAGTTCCTCCTTGCGCCCGGCCATGCTGTAGTTTTCCGGATCGCGGCTCATTTCCTCCACCAACTCCGGCGGCACATACTGGCCGAAGAGGCCCGTCAATTGGCGCTTGGAGCGGGACTCAACGAAGTAGCCCCAGGACATGTTGAAGGCGTAGAGCAGCAATACCGCCACCATCACGTTGGCCAGGGGCAGCACGAGATTGCCGCCAAGCCAGAACGCCAGATTGACGGTAAGCAGCAGAACCGCCACCAGGGCGGCCACCAGGGTCGCCCGCACCGGCGACAGCAGCGGCAGCAGGAAGACCATCACGCCGCCGGCCAGCAGGAGCAGAACAACGTCGGCCCCAAGTACATAGCCCGGACGGTGCTTGATGTTGCCATCGAGTATGCCGGCGATCAGGTTGGCGTGAATTTCCACCCCGGCGTAGGCCGCACCCACCGGCGTCGCCCGCAAGTCCATGAGGCCCGGGGCCGTTGTGCCCACCAGTACCATCTTGCCCTTGAGCTGTTCGGGCGGAACACGACCCGCCAGCACGTCGGTTGCGGAGATATAGTTAAAACTCCCTTGGTAGCCACGATAGGGCACCAGCGCCGCCGCATTCTCGTCCACTGGCACGGTCAGCATTCCCCGATCAGTGGGTAATTCTAGCCACTCCATGCCGGTATTGGCCTTATTGGACAGCGCGGTATCCTCGGGAAAACCGGGGATCACCTTGGGGAAGCCGAGCACGACCCGCACCATGGCAAGGGACAGGGACTCGTAATAGGCGCCGTTGTACTCAACCAGCATCGGAACGCGGCGGGCGATGCCGTCAAAATCCACCAGCGGGTTGAAGTGGCCACCGCTGGCGGCCGCCTTCTGGAACGCCTCCAGGTTAGCGCCGTAGGAAACCCAGGAATAGATATCCACCTTGCGCCCCTGGAACGAGCCAGGAGGCAGCACCGGCGACGGCAGAGCGCCACTGCTGATGCCCCCTTCCTTACTCGACAGGTAATAGCCCAGCACCACCGGGCGATCTTTCAGGGCCTGGGCGAACTGCGCATCATGGTCGAGGCGCGGACGCAGCTCCTTGAGGGTACTCTGGAACTGGGCGCTGTCCTTAAGCTCCTTCTGTGCCAGAGCCTCCAGGGAACCGAGTCCGGAACTGTCATCAGGCTCGGCGAAAACCACGTCGAAGCCCACTAGGCTGATACCGTACTGAGTGAACAGCTTGTCGATCAGGGTCGATAGCCGGTCGCGGCTCCAGGGCCAGCGCCCGACCTCTGCCAGGGATTTTTCGTCGATATCGACGATGACGATACGATCGTCCGCCTTGTTCGGCATGGTCAGCCGAATCTTGGCATCGTAGGCGATGGCATCCAGGTGGCTGATGACCCCGATTTGATACAGCTTTGTCGAATGCCCCAGCAACACCAGCAGGAGCACCAGACCAATGGCGTAACGAACGATGTGCTGCTTCAAGGAGCCTCCTGGGAGCGACGGGCCACGATCACGCGGCAGACGGAGAAGATGGGAAAGCTCAGGTCTTGAGGAAGAACTCCATCTTCACACCCGCCAGCTCAATAACATCGTGATCCGCCAGGGGATGGGCCTGGGCATCCAGCGTGGCGCCATTGACGACCGGAAAGCTCGCGCCTTCCACGTGGGTGATGAAATAGCCGTGGGGACGACGAGCAATGACCGCCACCTGGACGCCGGGCTTGCCTAAAGTGGTGAGCGTCTTGGTCAGTTCAAGCTCCTTGCCCATGTTAGCGCCGGAGAGGATCTGTATCGCACCGAGGGGCAACGCGGCGACAGGCGCCGGCGCAACAGCGGGAGCGGCCGCAGGGACCGGCGCCTGGGTCGGCGGATGGGCTGCAGCGATGTCGTCGGCCTTGATGCCGGTCTGGGTATCGCTCATGCTCTTGCTGGCGATCTGGTCGGCGGTCTTGCGCATCATGTCCGGACGCAGGATCATGGTTTTCTCGAAGTCGGCCGCCGGCGTTTGCTGGGGAACCTCGTTCACATACTTGAGGCGATATTTCCCCAGCTCGACCACGTCGCTGTTCTGCAAGAAGTGCTTCTTCACCGACTGCCCATTGACGTAGGTACCGTTGGTGCTGTTGAGGTCTTCGAGGAAGGAGTCGTTGAGAATGGTGACAATCACCGCATGCTCGCCACTGATCGCCAGATTGTCGATCTGGATATCGTTGTGGGGCTTGCGGCCGATCGTCATGCGCTCCTTGTTGAGCGGGATCTCCTTGAGCACCAGTCCATCCATGCTGAGAATTAGCTTAGCCATCTTCGTCTTACCTCGAGACTCAAATCATTTGAGCCAGGCGAAAAGCCTGGCAAACAGACCCCGACGCGGGGCAGGATACGCACTTTTGATCCGAACCAGAATCACGGAAACATTGTCACGACCGCCGTTGTCATTGGCCATCTGCACCAGTTGCGTCGCGCACAGTTCCAGATTGGCCGAGAGGGCTTGCAGCGTCATACCGATTTCCTCGTCGTCCACCATGTCGTTGAGGCCGTCGGAACAAAACAGGTAGATATCGCCGGGCTGGGTGTCGTAGTCCCGAATCTCCGGCTCAACTTCCGGGTCCACACCGAGGGCGCGGGTCACCAGATTCTTGTTCTGGGAGAACTTCGCCTGCTCCGGGGTGATGATGCCGCTGTCGATCTGCTCCTGCAACAGGGAGTGATCCCGCGTTACCTGGGCGAATTCTTCGCCCCGCAACCGATACAAGCGCGAATCGCCAATATGGGCGGTCGTCATCTTGTCATCGTAAAACAGGGCCATGACCAGCGTCGTACCCATGCCCGCGTACTGGGGCTGGCTTTGCGCCGACTGATAGATGGTGCTGTTGGTGCGGGCAATCTCGGTTTCGAGGAGTGCGTGGGATACACGCTTCTTCTCGGGCGTGAAGCCGTTAATCTCCTGGGTTTCCAGGGTCTTCGCCAACTCGCTGCCCAACAGTGCCACCGTCATGCCGCTGGCAACTTCGCCGGCATTGTAACCACCCATGCCATCAGCAAGAACCGCCAAGCCGCAGGCAGACGCCGCATAGACCGAATCCTCGTTATGGGATCGGACCATGCCCGGGTCGGTGCGGGTGACGATCTCGAGGGCTTGACTGAGATCCATGAGACTCCTTAGAAAGAAATGTCGACTTCAGCCGCCGACTGGCTTTCAACAGACCCCAGGCACTGGCGCAGATCCTTGGCCAACTCGGCGCCGGTCTGGTAGCGCACGTCGGCATCCTTGACCAGAACCTTGTCGAGAATAACCACCAGGCAATCCGGCAGATTGGGGTTGACGGTACGGATGTCCGGGTGCGGTTCGTTGGCAATCTTGAACATCAGCTGCGCCATGGAATCGCCCTCGAAAGGCAACTTGCCGCAGGCCATTTGATACAAGGTCACACCGAGGGAGAACAGGTCGGAGCGGCCGTCGATCTTCTTGCCAGCCAGTTGTTCCGGCGACATGTAGGAGGGCGTACCCAGCACCATGCCGGTCTTGGTCTTGGAGGAATCGGTGATGCGGGCGATGCCGAAGTCGGTGACCTTGACCTGATCGGACTCCGGCTCGTACATGATGTTGGCCGGCTTGATATCGCGATGGACCACATGATTTTCGTGAGCGTAGGAGAGAGCCTCGGCAACCCGCGCCACGATGCTCATCACCCTCGGCAGGGGCATCAGAGCGCCGGGCTTGGTGAAAGGCACCAGATCCTTGCCCTTGAGGAATTCCATGGCGATGTAGGCCAGGTCGTGTTCCTCGCCGGCATCGTACATGGTGACGATGTGGGGATGGTTGAGACGCCCGGCGGTTTCGGCTTCGCGGAAGAAACGCTCTTTGACTTCGGTTAGCTCATCCGCCTCGAACTCCTGGGAGAGAGCCATGGTCTTGATGGCAACGACGCGATTGATTTTGGGATCACGGCCGAGATACACGACGCCCATGGCGCCCTTGCCGAGTTCCTTCTCGATCTGGTAGCGGCCCAGCATCGGCTTTTCGATATTGCCGCCGGCATCCAGCATACTGGCGTTACTGCGGCCACCGCCACCACCGCCGAGCATCACCGTTTCGGAAAGTTGCTTGGCACGATCGACGCGGGTTTCCAGGTCCTTGAACTTCGGGTTGTATTCGGACATGTAGCGGAACACGGATTCCGCCTTGTTGAACTGGCGCTTGCGCTCGAAGTCGAGGCCCAGGTTGTAGAGGTTCTCCATCAACTGGTCGTCAAGCGGGCACTTGCGGAACTTGTCGAAGGCCATGTCGAGCTGGCCCTGGCCCTGGAAAGCCAGACCCAGCATGCGGTTGGACTCGGCAGAATCCAGGTCCGACTTTTCCTTGCCGCGCTCGGTCACCAGGAAGCGCTTGGTGGTCAGCAGCAGATGGCCCACCAACAGCAGGGCCGCCGGCACCATGAGCTGGAGCCACATCAACTGGGTCGTCATCAGGACAAAATGGGTGGCGATCAGCAGCAGCAGTATGCCCGCCGTGAGCCCGGCGCCCATGCCCGCTTTCAGGCGCGGCAGAAGCACAATCAGGTACACGGCCACCAGCACGAACACCAGACGCTCGACCCAGATGCCCCAGGTCGGCGCAACGAAGAAGTGCTCGGACAACAGGCTGGAAATGGTGTGAGCCTCCACCAGAGCGGCTGGCATGATCGATGACACCGGGGTGACGTACTTACTGCCCAGACCCGGCGCAGTCTCGCCGATGACAACAATCTTGTCCCGGTACTTTTCGTAGGGGATCTTGCCGCTCCTGACGTCGAAGAAGGAATCCACTGCAAAGGCGGGCTGACCGTCCTTGTCCTGGTAGAAGAAGGTCAGCATGCGCGTATCTTCGTCGACGCCGATCTTGAGCTTGCCGAGCTTGACCTGTTCTCCCGCCTTGACCTGAATGTCGGCGGGCGTCAGGTTGAGGCTGCGGGCCGCAACCATCAGTGCCAGGGACGGATAGGTCTGATCGAAGTGACTAAGCACCAGGGGTTCGGTGCGAATCGCGCCATCCACATCGGGAGTCGCATTGAGGTGACCAATGACCGCGGCAGCCTTGCCGAGTTCGTCCAGCACCGGCGCCTCTACATCCTTGGTGGATATGGGCGGCAGACCATCGCCAGCACTGACCTTGACGGCATTTTTGCGCACGAACTCAGGCAGTTCCCGGTCAGGCCGGCCGCGGGGCTCACCGAGGCTGAACAGCAGCGGCAGGGCGACATTGCCGGCACTGGCAAAGGCTTCGCCGAGACGGCGGTCGGTGTTGAGCTTTTGCTCCGCTTCCTTCAGCACTGGCGCAAACGCCGCCAAATTCATGGACTGGACCGCCAGTTCCTCGGTGCTCCCCGTCAGCGGGACACCCCCAGCCTGGGCATACAGTTCGATCAGCTTGTTGATATAGGCCAGACCAGGGTCCAGCTGCGGCTCGGAAAACAAAATCGTCGTGGCGATGACCTTGGCCTTGGCTGCTGCCAGTTTCTCCACCATCTCGGCGATGACATCCCGCGACCAGGGCCAACGCCCCATGTTGTCGAGACTCTGCTTGTCGATGGCGATGACGGCGATCTTGTCCGAGGGCTGGCGTGACGTCATGCCGACGCCCATGTCATAGGCCTTGCGCTCCAGGCCCTGGAGCAGATCACCGTTGCCAAGGAAGAGCATGACGATGCTGACGACGAGGCCGAAAAACCAGTCGCTCTTCCAGAAATTTCCCTTGCGGATGCCCTTCATTGGTCTTGGCCCGTGGTTGCCTCGTGTTGTCGGACAGCCCTCAAATGCCACTAACCGTAACAACAAGTCAGCGTATAAACAGGGCCATAATGCCAATTCTTACAGTCGAGCCTCAACTCAGTCAAATCTTTTTTGCATGTTTTTGTGGATCAATGCCACATCGTTGCTTCGTTCGCGGAATTTTAGAAAGGCAACTCGACGCCCAAGCCCCGTTCCTTGGCTACAACAAGTAGTCGCCGCGCCAGGGCCAGGTCCTGAATTGCCAGGCCCTGGGACTCGAACAGGGTGATATCCGCCGCTCCCCGCCGCCCTCCCCTGATGCCGGCCACTATTTCTCCCAATTCAATGAGTTGGCCTTCATGAATGCGGCCTTTTTCAAGCGCCGGCTGTAGGTCGCCGGACTCCCGTACTGCGGTGGCGCGACTATCGACACACACCAGGGCGGCGCGGGAAATGGTCTTTTCGTCGATTTCGCGCCGAATCAGGGCATTGGAGCCCGCCGCCGTCACGTGGCAGCCCGGTTCCAGCCAGTCGCCGTCAAACAAGGGAGCGAAAGTCGTGGTGATGGTGACCACCACATCGGAACCGCGCACGGTTTCTTCGGCGCTATCGGCTGAAACAACCTCGATCCCGAGTTGGGCGGACATCTCGGCGCAAAACGCTGCGCGCTTGTCGGCATGGCGTGAGAACACCTTGACCCGGCGGATCGGGCGTACCGCGCACACCGCCTCGATCTGGCTTCGTGCCTGCCAACCGGCGCCGAACACCCCCGCCACCGCAGCCTCCGTCCGTGCCAGATACTTTGCGGCGATGCCACCGGCAGCCCCGGTGCGCATCATGCCCAGGGCGTCGGCCCCCAAGACGGCCAGCAGACGGCCGTTCGCTGCATCGAACAGATGCACCAGAAAGCGCGCGCCCTCCCGGCTTGAGGTGTAGGCCTTGTAACCAAATACCCCCTCCCCGGGCAATGCGCCTTGCAGGACATGTAACTGGGCGCTGGGAATGCGGGTGCGCTGGCGCGGCACATCCACCGCCTCACCCCTTCCCTGAGCCCCATGGGCGGCCTCCACGGCCTCCAGGGCCATTTGCATGGTGAGCAGTTGCCGGACGTCTGATTCGGACAGAAATAGAGCCACGAAATTCTCCCAATGAAAAAAACCGCGCCGGCATCGCTGCGGGCGCGGTCTATTTTGCAGGCGAACCTGCTTACTTGAGCAGAGCCTTGAGCAGCTTGGCCATTTCCGACGGGTTGCGCGTTACGGTGAAGCCGCACTCTTCCATGATGGCGAGCTTGGCATCGGCCGTGTCGGCGCCACCGGAGATCAGCGCACCGGCGTGGCCCATGCGCTTGCCCGGAGGGGCGGTAACACCGGCGATGAAGCCGACGATCGGCTTCTTCATGTTGGCCTTGCACCACATGGCGGCCTCGGCTTCGTCGGGACCACCGATTTCGCCGATCATGATGACGGCGTCGGTATCCGGATCGTCGTTGAAGGCCTTCATGACGTCGATGTGCTTGAGGCCATTGATGGGGTCGCCACCAATACCGACAGCGGAGGACTGGCCAAGACCGATTTCGGTCAGCTGCGCCACGGCTTCATAGGTCAGGGTGCCGGAGCGCGAAACCACGCCGATGCGACCCTTGCGATGGATGTGGCCGGGCATGATGCCGATCTTGATTTCATCGGGGGTAATCAGGCCGGGGCAGTTGGGGCCCAGCAGCAGGGTCTTCTTGCCGCCCTTGGCTTCCTTGGCCTTCATCTTGTTGCGCACTTCCAGCATGTCGCGGACCGGGATGCCTTCGGTAATGCAGATCGCCAGATCAAGATCGGCCTCGACGGCTTCCCAGATGGCAGCGGCGGCGCCGGCCGGCGGCACGTAGATGACGGAGACGGTGGCGCCAGTCTGGGCGGCGGCTTCCTTGACGGAACCGAAGATGGGGATACCGAAGATGGACTCGCCCGCCTTCTTGGGGTTCACGCCGGCAGCGAAGCATTCCTTGCCGTTGGCGTATTCCTGGCACTTTTCGGTGTGGAACTGACCGGTCTTGCCGGTGATGCCCTGGGTGATGACCTTGGTGTCTTTGTTGATGAGGATGGACATTGATTTGCTCCTTACTTGACCGCAGCGACGATTTTTTCGGCCGCTTCGGCCATCGTGTCCGCAGCAATGATCGGCAGGCCGGAATCCTTGAGAATCTGCTTGCCGAGATCCTCGTTGGTGCCCTTCATGCGCACCACCAGGGGCACGGAGAGGTGGGTTTCCTTGGCAGCGGTGACCACGCCATTGGCGATGGTGTCGCACTTCATGATGCCGCCGAAGATATTCACCAGAATGCCCTTGACCTTGGGGTTCTTGAGCATGATCTTGAAGGCTTCGGTCACCTTCTCGGTAGTGGCGCCACCACCGACGTCGAGGAAGTTGGCCGGCTCGGCGCCGAACAGCTTGATCGTGTCCATGGTCGCCATGGCCAGACCGGCGCCATTCACCAGGCAACCGATGTTGCCGTCGAGGGAGATGTAGGCCAGGTCGAACTTGGAGGCTTCGATTTCATTGGCGTCTTCTTCGTCCAGGTCGCGGTAGGCAACGATCTCGGGGTGACGATAGAGGGCGTTGGAGTCGAAGTTGAACTTGGCGTCGAGAGCCTTGATGCCGCCGTTGCCTTCCAGAATCAGCGGGTTGATTTCCGCCAGGGAGGCATCGGTTTCCATGTAGCAGGTGTAGAGCTTCTTCAGCGTATCCACGGCCTGGGCCACGGAACCGTCGGGAACGCCAATGCCCTTGGCCAGATTGGTGGCCTGGGCGTCGGTGAGGCCGACCAGGGGATCGACGAATTCCTTGAGAATCTTCTCGGGGGTGCTGTGGGCCACTTCCTCGATGTCCATGCCGCCTTCGGAGGAGGCCATCACGGCCACCTTCTGGGTAGCGCGGTCGGTCAGCACGGCAACGTAGTATTCCTTCTTGATGTCGGCGCCGTCTTCCACCAGCAGGCGATTCACCTTCTGGCCTTCGGGGCCGGTCTGGTGAGTAATCAGCTGCATGCCGAGAATGGCGTTGGCGTGTTCGCGCACCTCGTCGAGGGAGCGGGCCAGCTTGACGCCGCCGCCCTTGCCACGACCGCCGGCGTGAATCTGGGCCTTGACCACCCAAATCTTGCCACCCAGCTCTTCAGCGGCCTTGACCGCCTCGTCCACGGAAAAACAGGGAATGCCGCGCGGGGTGACCACGCCAAACTTCCTCAGAATTTCCTTGCCCTGGTACTCATGAATTTTCATGCGTCTTCCTTGCGATGGAGGAACAAATCGGAAAATCCGGCCGGGTAAGCCGGAGCTTCCACCTTAAAGCCTTACTTCTTTTCCACCCCCCGGTACCACTGGGGGTAATAGCGCCGCACCGTCTCGGAGGTCGTCTCCAAGGAGTGGCACTTATCGAGCTGGAAAGGTTTTTCGCCCCCGGCGCCGCCATCGGTGTCCAGCATTTCGCTGGCGAAGGTCTGGATCGCGGCGGTCGGCAGGGAGCCAAGCAATTCGGTGATATGGGAACAACCGCGCACGGACTCGAACATCTCGGCCACATTGCGGCGAAAACCGCGCACGAGATTAAGCCCGACGATACGCCGGTAGGCATCCGCGATGGTGTCGCAACCGCCCGGATAGGGCACGGCGTCGATACTGGCTACAGCGTCCAGCACATTGAAATCCCGGTCAATGGTCACCCGGACCCACATGTCGTGCACCGGCTGCCCTTTCGGGCGCAGGCCGGAGGCCAGTTGATAGTCGTGATCCTTAGCGTCGGTAATGCGCGCCTCGATGTCCCAAAGTCCATCCTCGCGCTTCCAGCCTTCCAGGGAAATCTTCCGGGAATGCAGGCGGGTGCGGGGAACCAGGGCGGGCGGCAGCGGCATATAAACGTCGGGAACGCGGCAGCGTCAACGGCTTGGGTCCAGAAGGTGTCCATAATACCACATTATGGACACCTCCGAAAAGCTAATGGACTCAAGAAGATCACTCCTAGCCCCGCTTGGTGTCGATCAGAGGCTTGATGCCCGGCAGATGAATGCGCTTGCGGTCGGGTTCTGGGGCCGTTAGGGCGGCGGTTTCGGTCAAGGTGGCCAGGCAGCGTCGGGTCAAGTCCTGATAGACCCCGGTGCCCTCGCCCTTCCAGGCCATCTCCTGGGCAGTCAGTTCCCGCACCAGCTTGGCCGGCACCCCGGCCGCCAGCCAACGGGCGGGCACTTCCATACCAGCCTTGACGAAAGCCTGGGCGGCAACGATGGCCGACTCGCCGACCACGGCATTGTCCATCACCACCGCATTCATGCCGACCATGGCGTTTTTCTTCACCACACAGCCATGCAGCACGGCGCCATGGCCGATATGGCCATCTTCCTCAACCACCGTATCGGTGCCGGGAAACCCATGCATGACGCAGCAATCCTGGACATTGGCGCCGGCGCCGACGATCAGGCGGCCGAAATCACCGCGCAGGCTGGCGCAGGGGCCAATGTAGGCTCCGGGACCGACAATCACATCGCCGATCAGCACCGCCGACGGGTGCACATAGGCCGAAGCATCCACCACCGGCGTGATGCCGTCGATGGCCCAAACCCGGACCTTCATGGCGCCGGCCGGCGGGTCTGAATCACCACGAAGCGGTCAGCGACAAAGGAGCCATCGGTAATGCAGGCGTTGGCGGCCGGATTGGCGCCCGTGGCGTGAAAGTCGGAAAACGCCGCCGACTGATTGACGAACACGCCGCCGGTGAAATTGAAGGCCACGGATACCTCGGCGCGCAAGGCCACGTCCTCCGCCAGTTGCTGAATCATCGGGTCAGTGGCATAGACCGAGAAGGTGATGGCGCCACGCTCCCGCATCAGGCGCTCGGCCACGGCCAGGCTTTCGGTGGTGGCTGTGGTCTCGACGACAAAACTGATCGGGCCGAAACGCTCTTCGCCATAGGCATCCTGGGCCGACGCCGGTACCTTCAGCAGCAGCGGCGTATGCACCCGGGCGTTGGGAAACTGCGGGTGGCCCAGGGAGGCCGAATCCCGCAGCACCTCACCCAGCTCGCGGCAGGCGTCAATGCGCGCCACGGTGGCCGGCGACTGAATCGCCCCCAGCACCTCGGCCGCCCGCGCCGGGTCGTCCAGCAGCTTGCCGATGGCCATCGCCAGATCGCGGCCGAACTGCTCGCCGGCCACGGTGCCTTCCGGGGTTCTCACGCCCTCCCGGGACACCAGCAGCACCTGGGGCGTGGTACACATCTGGCCCGAATACAGGCTCAGGGTGATCGCCAGGTTGCGCAGCAGGCCCTTATAGTCCTCGGTGGAATCCACCACCACGCAGTTCACGCCGGCCTTTTCCGCAAACACCTTGGCCTGGCGCGCGTTTTCCTCCAGCCACTGGCCGAACTCCGGGCCGCCGGTGTAGTCGATCAGGCGAATATCGGGTTTCGTTGCCACCTCACGGGTTACCGGCGCCGCCTGGGTATCCACCAGCAGACTCACCAGATCGGGCTCGAAGCCCAGGTCCTTGAGAGTCTGGCGCGCCACGGCGACGGTGATCGCCAGGGGCAGGATCGCCCCCGGATGGGGTTTGACAATCACCGCGTTGCCGGTCACCAGACTGGCAAACAGGCCCGGATAACTGTTCCAGGTCGGGAAGGTGGAGCAGCCGATCACCAGCGCCACGCCCCGGGGCGCCACCAGGTAATCCTTCTCCACCCGCAGGGCCGGCTTGCCGGCCTGGGGCTTTTCCCAGGTCGCCCGGTAGGGCACATGCTTCATCTCGCGCCAGGCCATGGCCACAGCTTCGAGGCCGCGATCGAGGGCATGGGGGGAACCGGCCTGGTAGGCCATGGTGAAGGGCTGACCGGTGGTGTGCATGACGGCAAAAGCCATTTCATGGGCGCGGCTGTGCAGGCGCGAAAGAATTTCGGCGCACACGCCGGCCCGGGTATCCGGCCCGGACTTGATCCAGGACGGCATGGCGCTCTTCGCCGCCGCCACCAGGGCATCAGCGCCGCATTTGGGATAGCTGATATTGAGGGAAATGCCATAGGGCGACTCCTCGCCGCCGCCGCGACCGATCAAACCCGGCTGATCGAGATAAAACTGGGCGCCCCGGTAGGCATCGAAGGCCTGGCGACCCGCCTCGATGGAATCATCACCGAAGGCCCGGGGATTCTCCTCGTAAGGACTCCAGTAGCCCCGACTGTCGATGGCATGGACCGCGCTGGTGAGCAGATCCTGATGATGGGCATAGATGGGATGGGACATAACAGACTCCTGCCGCGCCAACATGATTGAGACCTAAAGATTACCCGATTCCACGCCACCCTGCGCTGATCCTGAACCTTTGAGACAATAGCGACTTATGTGGAGAGAGCCAGCATGACAACAGCAAAAACCGCCCAAACGGGCCTGCACCCGATCGAGAACGCCAGTCGCGACGAAATCACCGCCCTGCAAACCGAGCGCATGGCCTGGTCCCTGAGCCACGCTTACGACAACGTGGCCCATTACCGTGCCAAGTTTGACGCCGCCGGGGTGCATCCCCGTGACTTCAAGCAGCTTTCCGACCTGGCGAAGTTTCCCTTCACCACCAAGCAGGACTTGCGCGACACCTACCCCTTCGGCATGTTCGCGGTGCCCGAAGACAAGGTGGCCCGTATCCATGCTTCCAGCGGCACCACCGGCAAGCCGACGGTGGTCGGCTACACCCAGAAGGACATCGACACCTGGGCCGACCTGATGGCCCGCTCGATCTACGCCGCCGGCGGCCGTGCCGGCGACAAGGTGCATGTTTCCTACGGCTACGGCCTATTCACCGGCGGCCTCGGGGCCCACTACGGCGCCGAACGCCTGGGCTGCGCGGTGATTCCCTTCGGCGGCGGCCAGACCGAGCGCCAGGTGCAACTGATGCAGGACTTCAAGCCCGCCATCATTATGGTCACCCCCTCCTACATGCTGGCCATCGCCGACGAGTTTGACCGCCAGGGCATCGACCCGCGCACCTGCTCGCTGCGCATCGGCATCCACGGCGCCGAGCCGTGGACCCACCAGATGCGCGAGGAAATCGAGCGTCGTTTTGACATCCAGGCGGTGGACATCTACGGCCTCTCCGAAGTCATGGGGCCTGGCGTGGCCCAGGAATGTGCCGAGAGCAAGGATGGCCCGGTGATTTGGGAAGACCACTTCTTTCCCGAGATCATCGACCCGAAGACCGGCGTGGTGCTGCCGGACGGCGAAGAAGGCGAACTGGTATTCACCTCGTTGAGCAAGGAAGCCCTGCCCATCGTCCGCTACCGCACCCGCGACCTGACGCGCCTGCTGCCGCCCACGTCGCGCGCCATGCGCCGCATCGCCAAGATCACCGGCCGCTCCGACGACATGCTCATCATTCGTGGCGTGAACGTGTTCCCGTCCCAGGTGGAGGAACTGATCCTCAAGCAGCCCAAGCTGTCGCCCCATTATGTGCTGGAAGTGATCCGCGAAGGCCATCTCGACGCCGTGCGCGTGAATGTGGAAATCAAGCCCGAGTTCGCCACTGCCACCGCAGCCGAGAAGGAATACGTGGCCCACGAACTGCAACACCACATCAAGAGCTACATCGGCATTTCCACCAAGGTGGATATTCGTCCCGTCGGCGGCATCGAGCGTTCCGTCGGCAAGGCCAAGCGCGTCATTGATCTGCGTCCGAAATGAGTTCTTTCACCCATCCCGCCAATCTCGAAGCGATCGAGACCGCCAGCCGCGATGAAATCGCCGCCCTGCAACTGTCACGTCTGCGCCAGACCCTGGCCCACGCCTACGACAACGTCCCCCACTACCGGGAAAAGTTCGACAACCTGGGGGTGCGGCCCGAAGACCTGAAGTCCCTCGACGACCTGGCCAAGTTTCCCTTCACCAGCAAGGAAGACCTGCGCCGCACCTACCCCTTCGGCATGTTCGCCGTGCCGATGGATGACGTGGTGCGCATCCACGCTTCCAGCGGCACCACGGGTCGGCCGACGGTGGTGGGCTACACCCAGAAGGACATCGACACCTGGGCCAACCTCATGGCGCGTTCGATCCGCGCCACCGGCGGCACCCGCTCCGACATCATCCACGTCACCCACGGTTACGGCCTGTTCACCGGCGGTCTCGGCGTCCATTACGGCGCCGAACGCCTCGGCTGCGCGGTGGTGCCGATTTCCGGCGGCCAGACCGAACGCCAGGTGCAGTTGATCCAGGACTTCAAGCCGACCATGATCGTCGGCACCCCTTCCTACGTGCTGACCCTGGCCGACGAATTTGAGCGTCAGGGCCTCAACCCGGCCGATTGCAGCCTCAAGCGCGGCATTTTCGGCGCCGAGCCCTGGGGCGAGAGCATGCGTCGGGAACTGGAAGCCCGCTTCGGCATTCAGGCCATGGACCTTTACGGCCTCTCCGAACTCATGGGCCCCGGCGTCGGCGTCGAGTGCATCGAAAGCCGCGACGGCCCGACCCTGTGGGAAGACCACTTCTACCCGGAGATCATCGACTCCATCACCGGCCGCGTGTTGCCCGACGGCGAACCCGGCGAACTGGTGTTCACCTCCCTGACCAAGGAAGCCCTGCCCATCATCCGCTATCGCACCCGCGACCTCACGCGTCTGCTGGCGCCGACGGCGCGCAGCTTCCGCCGCATGGGCAAGATCACCGGCCGCTCTGACGACATGCTCATCATTCGCGGCGTGAACGTGTTCCCGTCCCAGATCGAGGAACTGATCCTCAAGGTGGAGCGTCTGACGCCCCACTATGTGCTCGAAGTCACCCGGCGCGGCCATATGGACGACCTGGCGGTGCGCGTCGAGGTCAAGCCCGACGTGGCCTCCGAGGCCGACAAGCAGGCGGCGGCGAAAGAACTCCAGCACCACATCAAGAGCTACATCGGCATCAACACCCGCATCGAGATCGTGCCCTGGGGCATCATCGAGCGCTCGGTGGGCAAGGCCAAGCGGGTCATCGACCTGCGGGAGCAAGCATGAAACCACGCCACTTCCCCCTCACCTTCATTTTCTTCACCGTCCTCGGCGTCATCACCGCCGTTGCCGGTGTCGCCGCGCTGCTGGGTGTACTCAAGGGCAGCCATCCGCTGTTCAACGACGACATGGCCGGCTGGGCGCTGATCGTCACCGCCATCGCCCTGGTGCTCACCGGCGCCTTCCCCCTCGCCCTGCGGCGACTGGCGGAAAGGGAAGGAGCCTAGCGGCCATGGGCGGCGGCACCGACCACTTCTCGGGCCATGCCACCGACTACGCCCGCTTCCGCCCCAACTATCCGGACGCCCTTTTCGACTGGCTTGCTGCCCAAACCGCCGGCCACGATCTGGCCTGGGACGTGGGCTGCGGCAACGGCCAGGCCTCGCTGCCGCTGGCCGCCCACTACGCCCAGGTCGTCGCCACTGATCTCTCCTTTGATCAGATCGCCCACGCGCCGGCACATCCGCGCGTCCGCTACCACGCCGCGCCCAGCCACCTGAGCGGCCTCGCCGACGCCAGTTGCAACCTCGTCACCATCGCCCAGGCCCTGCACTGGTTTGATTTCGACACCTTCTACGCTGAGGTGCGGCGGGTGCTCAAGCCCGGCGGGCTGATCGCTGCCTGGACCTACCAGTTACTGCGCGCCGATCCGGCCATCGACGCTGTACTGGAAGACTTCTACCGCCGCGAACTCGGCCCCCACTGGCCGCCACAGCGGCGCTGGGTGGACCTGGGCTACCGCGAGATGCCCTTCCCCTTCGACGGAATCGCCACGCCGGCCCTGGAAATCCGTCTTGAGTGGTCGCTCGCCGACCTGCTGGCCTACCTCGGCACCTGGTCTGCCACCCAGCGCTGCATCCAGGCCGAAGCCCGCGACCCCACCCTCGCCCTCGGGGAACGATTGGCGCCCCTCTGGGGTCCACCCGAAACCTTGCGCACCATCATCTGGCCCATGGCCCTGCGGGCCGGGAGGAAATCATGAGCGAACTTGCAACCCTCGGTGGCGGCTGCTTCTGGTGCCTCGAAGCCGCGTTGCGGCAGTTGCGGGGCGTGGAGGAAATCATTTCCGGTTACGCCGGCGGTAGCCTGGAGAACCCCGACTACCGCCGCGTCTGCGACGGCGACAGCGGCCATGCCGAGGTGGTGCAGATCCGTTTCGACCCGGCGATCATCGACTACCGTAGCCTGCTCGATGCCTTCTTCGTCATTCACGATCCCACCACACGCAACCGCCAGGGCAACGATGTCGGCAGCCAATACCGCTCGGTGATCTTCACCCACTCCGCCGAACAGGACCGCGTCGCCCGCGAACGCATCGCAGAGCTGGGCGCCGAGGGCATCTGGCCCGACCCCATTGTCACCGAGGTGCTTCCCGCCCCCCGGTTCTGGCCTGCCGAGGACTATCATCAGGACTATCTGGCCAAAAACCCTTTCCAGGGTTATTGTCAGGCGGTGGTGGCGCCCAAGGCGGCCAAGCTGCGCCAGGCCTTTGCCGCGCGACTCAAGGAGGACTGAGCATGGCCCTGCATCAAGTCAATCTCGGCTACAGCGCCCCGGAAGACCGGCTGTTGCTGCGCATCAGCCTCACCGACAACAAGGAATTCCGCTTCTGGCTGACGCGGGCCATCACCCGCAGCCTTCTGGGCCACTTGCAGAGCGGCGAACGCAAGAGCCTGGGCGTGGGCGACACCCTGGCCGCGCCGGTGGTGCAGGAATTCCGCCGCGAACAGGCGACGGCGGAAAACGATTTCAGCAGCGAATTCCAGTCCGAGGCCACCGAATTCCCCTTTGGCGCCGAGCCCCGGCTGGTACTGGAAGCCAGCCTGCGCGATACCGGCGAACATCACGAACTCAAGCTCGGCCTCAACGCCGGCAACGCCTTCGTGATGGAAATGGACCTGGGCATGATCCAGCACTTCGTCAAGCTGATCCAGTTGGCGGTCAATGTCACCGATTGGGGCCTGGAGACTCCCGCTGCGCCCTACAGCCTCGACGGACCGACGCTGGGAATGGCGCTGCACTAAACATGCCCTGGAAGCCGCATCCAGACGGCTTTCCAGCCCTACCCCTTCGCGGAACGCCATTTGACGCGGCTTGCAGCCGGGTCGCTTCAGATCGACACCCTCACACCACCCGCACCACAATCGCGCCCAGACCCTCGATGGCAGCGCTCATGACATCGCCGCGTTCCACCGGGCCGACGCCGGAGGGGGTGCCGGTAAACACCAGGTCGCCGGCCTTGAGCTCGAAGTAGGTGGATAGTTCGGCGACGATTTCCAGCGGCGACCAGAGCATGTCGGCAATGTCGCCGCGCTGCTTCTCGGCGCTATTCACCGCCAGGGTGATGCTGCCGCGCCGGGGCGCTTCGGTCATCGGATGAATCGGGCCGATCGGCGCCGACTGGTCAAAGCCCTTGGCCACGTCCCAGGGGCGGCCCTTGGCCTTGAGGTCAGCTTGCAGGTCGCGGCGGGTCATGTCGATGCCGATGGCGCAGCCGAAGAGGCAGGCGGCAGCCTGCTCCACGCTCAAATCGCGACCGCCGCTGGCGAGGGCCAGCACCATTTCCACCTCGTGATGCAGGTTAGCGGTACGCGATGGGTAGGCCATGCGGCCGGGGCCGTTGGCCGGCACCGCCAGCACGGCGTCGGCCGGCTTGGTGAAGAAGAAAGGCGCTTCGCGGCCATCGCCGCCCATCTCTTTGGCGTGTTCCGGGTAGTTGCGGGCGACGCAGAAAATGCGCCGCACCGGGAACGCAAAGTCGCTGCCAGCCACCGGCAAGGTGGGGGCGGTAACGCGGATGGTGGGCGGATTGGATGCCTGCATGGGGCCTGTTTCCCTTAATGCTTGCGGCGGCAAGCCGTTACAGTTGAAGATGTCAGCGAAGTTTAACCGGGAAAACCGCTTGCCCCTCGTGCCCTTGGCGCCCACAACGCGCCCCTCGCCCCGAGCCTTACCTCTGGCCGCTGCCCTGCTGGCGGGCTTTGCGGCCTGGTCTGCCGTCGCTCCGGCGCTGGCGGCGGCGCTGCCGGAGCCGACCCTGCGCCTCTCGCCGACCCTGAGTTCGCCGCGCCCGGTCTCCAGCGAAGATCGTTCCCTGTTGCGGGTGGAGTGGAAAGCCGCCCGCTCAGGCATCGAGGAGGCCGAGGATTTGGCAGCTCTGATGCAGCGGGTGGAACGGATGAACGGCACGGTGAACGACCTGCACCGCCTGATTGCCGCCATGCCGACGCCGGGGGCTAGCCGCCCGGCGCCCGCCGTGGCAGAAACGCCTACGACCCCGGATGGCGACGATGCCCTGCCCTGGTCCGTCTGGCTGGCCGGCGCCACTGCCCTGGCGGGGATAGGCCTGCTGTGGGCGCGGCGGCGCAACGCAGCGCAAATGGCACAAATGGCAGCAGCGATTCCCGTGCTGCGGGACGCGGCGCCCCAAGAGCCGGCAGTAGTCGCCCCCGAACCGGCCACCGAGCGGGGGCCGGCCACCCAGGCCACCCACGAAAGGATGACGATCCCCCACTCCATCCGCCCCCACCGCGCCGAACCACACAGGGAGCCGACGATGCCTCCCCCGACGCCGCAAGCCGCCTTCGACCCCAACGCGACATGGATTGATGCCGCGCCCCCGGGAGCCGAGCCGGAGACGGCGCAAACCCTGGAGCTGGCGGAAATCATGCTGTCGATGGGACTGGCCGAAGGCGCGGCAGAGGCCCTCACCGACCACATCCGCGTTCATCCGCGCCAGGCCCTGTATCACTGGCTCAAGTTGCTCGACGTTTATCGCGCCACCGGCAAGCGCGATGAGTTCCAGCGCACCGCCGACGAACTGCGCCACAGCTTCAACGTCCAGGCCGCCGACTGGGGAGAGCATGCCGGCCGTCATGGCATCGAGGATTACCCGCACATCTCCGCCGGCATCACCAACACCTGGCGCAAGCCGGGCAGCGCCGACTACCTGCACAGCCTGCTGGAAGACAACCGGGGCGGCACCCGCGCCGGCTTCCCGGAGCAAGTGGCGGAAGAAATTCTGCTGCTACTGGCCCTGCTAAAGGACGTCTAAAACATCAGCTCCGGCACAAAGGCCCGTCGGTAGAAGTTTCCAGGCTGGTGATGATGGCCTGGGCAACCGCCTGGGCTTCCGCCGGGGTGAAGCGCGACAGCAGCAGATTGGCAGTGTCGGCGTCAAGCTTGAGGGTGCGTACCGTGCCGTTGCCCAGCGTCACCTGAATGCCTGCCAGACGCCGCCCCACCATGCCTTCGGCGGCGGCCTGCTCGGCCAGCAGTTCGTCGTAGTAGTCCTCGATGGCATCGAGGGTGTCGTCGTCGATGTCGGCGGCAATGGCGACCGTCCAGCCGCCGGCCGGGTCGGTGGCCTCGGTGCTGGCAACCCCCAGTTCCTTGAGGCGGGCGATGAAGCTGTCCCGTGCCTCTTCGGCGAAAAATGCGTATTCGTTATTTGAGCTCATGGCGACATTCTAGCGGTTAGCGCCGCGCCGGGGCCGTACAATCCCACCCCATCATGAGCGAATATCCACGTATTTGTTGGTCCGAGGACGGTGAAGACCGCTCCGCCCGCTGGCGTTCCGAGGCCGGTACGCCGCCGCCGAAACGGGTCGTCTTCGCCGACGACACGATCTCCGCCGACACCGCCTACCGTCTCGCCTGCGAGGGCACTGCCCTGCTCTGGCGCGGCGACTTCCAGAACGCCCGCCTGCTGCTGCAAGCCCTGGCACGGCGCGTGGATCGCAAGCCAACCAAGCCACCGAAGACACGCAAACCCGCGCCGACGCCGGCCGAAGCCTTCCACCTCCATCGCCAGGCCCAGTCGCAGCGGGCGCGCACGCTCGGCATGCTGCTGATTCCCTTCGACGCCGGCCACGCCATTCCCCTGCGCCGCGCCCCCGATGTGGCCCTCGCCTGCCAAGAAGTGTATGGCGTCGCGGACGAAGCCTACGTCACCTCCCTGCGCGAACTGCTCGGCCTCATCGGCGCCCACGAATGGCGCAAGAACGGCATCGCCATCGCCGCCCTCGACGGCCGCATCCACGCCCACTACGGCGTGTTCGCCCCGACCCGCAGCGAATACATCGACCTGGTAGCCAAGGCACCCCTGCCCGCCTTCAACGCCCCCAGCGGCAACCTCGCCTTCGACATCGGCGCCGGCACCGGTGTCCTCGCCGCCGTGCTGGCCAAGCGCGGCGTGAAGCGCATCATCGCCACCGAACTCGACCCCCGCGCCCTCGCCTGCGCCCGGGAGAACATCCAGCGCCTCGGCCTCGATGGTCAGGTGGAGGTCACCGAAGCCAATCTATTCCCCCCCGGCCGCGCCTCCCTCGTGGTGTGCAACCCGCCCTGGGTGCCCGCCCGCCCCAGCTCGGCCCTGGAACGCGCCATCTACGACCCGGAAAGCCAGATGCTGCGCGGCTTTCTGGCCGGCCTCGCCGCCCACCTGGAACCCGGCGGCGAAGGCTGGCTGATCCTCTCCGACCTGGCCGAACACCTGGGCCTGCGTAGCCGCGAAGACCTCCTCACCGCCATCGAAACCGCCGGCCTCAAGGTATTGGCCCGCATCGACACCCGCCCCAGCCACCCCCGCGCCAGCGACCCGGATGACCCGCTCCACGCCGCACGGGCGAAGGAAGTAACGTCGCTTTGGCGGCTGGGGGTGCGCTGATTGGTATTGGTGAGCGCGATTACGGCTGGTTGGCCGAACTCGGCCGAAACCGACGTACAGAACAAGACCAATAAGGCTGTCACCTTTCTTAGAAGGCTGATTGACTGTTAGCTCCCGAGTGAGCATTGAAGGGCTGAAAACACAATAAAAGGGGCGTAGCGTGGATGTCTTCATCAAGATGCCAAACGACTTCCCCGTGCAGGGAGTTATGGATATAAGTGACCACCTCCTACAGATAAGCGCATTGGTGGCGGACTATCCCGATCCAAATTCGGAAGTCTATTTTGCTGGGCACTACCTCGGTATCGGGCAATTGGAGGGAATGCAGACGACCCTTCTGCCGGACCTCAATGTCGTATCCCTGATGGCCCAGGCTGCCAAGGGGCAACCCTTGGATGAGCACGGAAGAAATGCTGCGGCAATCCTCGCGTTCGCACAATGCATGGACATCCAGGTTGAGCCCTCAATCGCGTTCCATGAGATGGCGTTCAGCGTAGGAAATAAGGCGGCCCTCGAGAAGTTAGGCTGGTTCCGAGTGGCAGACAGTGGAAACCCACACGAGTGGGTGGCTGCGGGGCTGGGGCAGATAGACCGCATTCTCACCATCGGCACCCCTCCAGCGGTGGAACAATTGGATCTTGCGAAACCGCTAAAGCGCTGGCGACGAAACTATGTCGTCGCGTTGAAGATGGGTGAGTTGGAACTCAATGGAAAGCTCAACGCCATCCAGAAAGTGACAACGTTGCTGGAATGGATGCGAGATGACTTCATCCTGGCAGGCCCAGCGGCCATACTGGCGTTTCTTTACTTTGCACCGGACTCTCCCCCTCGAAAAGGCTTACTTAAGGACCTCAAAGCAGATGATAGGCAGAAGGCCCTGGCCGGGGCCAAAAACGCAGCTTGGGATATCACTTATCTCAGCGACTTCGCTCGACGTATCAACGAGGCGAGCGATGCTCAGCGGACGCGCTATATCTTTGCATCCTTCGACAAAAAACTCCGAGAACTTGCCCGTTTTGTCATCGGTGAGCACGAAGAGATGGGTGTCCACGAAAGCCTTCCGAAGTCTTTCGAGCGCTGGTGGCCTAGTAAGGATGCCCAAAGGATCGCAGACCTATGGGCCAGTTGCCTGACGCGGACTCGCTCTTTGGATTGGTGGAATCAGTACAAGGGACGGCCGGACTACGTGGGTGAACTAATCGATCAAGGCGAGGCCATTCTCTTGAACTGGAAAAGCTCTGACTGGGGACCTACGAATTCAGCCAAACGCAAGCTGAAACAGTGACTCACCTCAATCTGGTTAGGATACACAACCGATCACCGCGCCCCCGCCCCCTCATGACGCCCCGAACACCTCGTTCAACTGCCGTGCGACGCGGATGAAGGTGGTACGTTTTGACAGTTCCTTGAGCTTGCGGGCGCCGACGTAAGTGCAGGCGGAGCGGACGCCGCCGAGGATGTCTTGCAGGGTGTTTTCCACCGGGCCGCGATAGTCGAGCAGGACTTCCTTGCCTTCCGAGGCGCGGTAAGCAGCGACGCCGCCGGAATACTTCTCCATCGCCTCGCGGGAACTCATGCCGTAGAAGCGCACCTTGCGCATTCCATTCTGCTCGATCAGTTCGCCGCCGCATTCCTCGTGGCCGGCGAGCATGCCGCCAAGCATGATGAAATCGGCGCCGCCGCCGAAGGCCTTGGCCAGGTCGCCCGGGGAAGTGCAGCCGCCGTCGGCGCAGATCAGGCCTCCGAGGCCGTGGGCCGCATCGGCGCATTCGATGATGGCGGAGAGTTGCGGGTAGCCGACACCAGCCATCTTGCGCGTGGTACACACGGAGCCGGGGCCGATGCCGACCTTGACGATGTCGGCACCACCGAGAATCAGTTCTTCAGTCATTTCTCCCGTCACCACGTTACCGGCCATGAGGGTGATTTCGGGATAAGCGCCGCGCAGCTTGTGGAGGAAGTCGACAAAGGCCTTGGTGTAGCCATTGGCGACATCGACGCAAACGTAGCCCAGAGCATCGCCAGCCTTTTCCTTCACGTGCTGAAACTTCTCGTAATCCGCCTTGGTGATACCCATGGAGTAGAAGACGGACGAGGGGCGTTCCAGCATGGCGAAGAATGCCAGCAGCTCGGCCTCGCCATAGTGCTTGTGCAAGGCCGCCGAGAGGCCGTGTTGCGCCAGTACCTTGGCCATGCTGAAGGTACCGACGGTATCCATGTTGGCGGCGATGATGGGAATGCCCTGGTAACGCAGCCCAGAGTGGAGAAAGACGTACTCGCGGGAAATATCCACCTCGGAACGGGAAGTGAGGGTGGAGCGCTTGGGACGGATCAGTACGTCCTTGAAATCCAGTTTCAGTTCTTCTTCGATGCGCATGGCTTACCTCGATCCGGAAGCAACGATCCCAGTGTAGTCCACCGGCTGTCTCTTCCTAGACGGGGTTGTCGAGATCGAGAAACTCAGCGTCAAGCCCAAGCTGGTCGCGCAGATAACCGGCCAGGGCCTCGATGCCGTAGCGCTCGGTGGCGTGGTGGCCGGCAGCGATGTAGGGGATACCGGTTTCCCGCGCCAGATGGGTGGTCTGCTCGGAGATTTCGCCCGAAACATAGCAGTCGACGCCAAGGGCGATGGCCTGCTCGAAATAGCCCTGGGCGCCGCCGCTGCACCAGGCCAGGCGCTTGACCTGGCGGCTGCCGTCGCCCACCAGCAGCGGTGCGCGGCCGAGGCTGCGCTCCAGGCTGGCCGCCAGATCGGCGGCACTCTGGGGCGCGGCGGGGGCGCCGAAGAAGCCGATGTCCTGTTCGGCGAACCGTCCCTCCACCTGCCAGCCCATGCGCTCGGCGAGCTGGGCGTTATTGCCGAGAAACGCATTGGCATCCAGCGGCAGGTGGTAGCCGAAGAGGCTGATGTCGTGCCTGAGCAGGGTAGCGAGGCGCTGCTTGCGGATGCCGGTGACACGGCCATCCTCGGACTTCCAGAACCAACCGTGATGGACGACGACGGCATCGGCGCCCCGCGCCACGGCGGCGTCGAGCAGGGCCTGGCTGGCGGAAACGCCGCACAGCACCCGTGCCACCTGGGGCCGTCCTTCCACTTGCAGGCCGTTTGGGCAATAATCCCGGAAACGCGCCACGTCCAAGAGTTGATCGAGAGTGTCGCGCAGACTGTCCCTCTCCATGCCATTCCCTCCTTAGCAAAACGTTGATTATGCGCCGCCTCTGGTTGATCTTTGCCCAGACCGTCACGGTTTCCGTGGCTGTCCTGTTCGTGGTCCAGACCCTCAAGCCTGAGTGGCTTGGGCGCGGCGGTGCCGACTTCCGCGCCCTTGGCGGCGTGGTTTCGGTACAGGAGGCCGCCCCCGTCAGCGACGGGCAGCGTAACGTGGCGTCCTACGCCGACGCGGCCAAGAAGTCGGTTCCAGCTGTGGTTCATGTGTTCACCAGCCAGGAGGTGAAGGCGCCGCGACATCCCTTTCTCGATGATCCGGTGTTCCGCCACTTCTTCGGCGACCGTTTCGGCGGCGAGACCCAACGCCGCTCCGGCCTTGGCAGCGGCGTGATCGTTTCTGCCGACGGCTACATCCTCACCAACTACCATGTGGTGGAGGCCGCCGACGAGATCGAGGTGGCGCTCAACAACGGCAGCAAATACAAGGGCAAGGTGGTGGGTTCGGACCCGGAGTCTGACCTGGCGGTGGTGAAGATCGCCACCGAGGAGAAGCTGCCCACCATCGTCTTCGCCGCTTCCGACACCCTGCGCGTGGGCGATGTGGTGCTGGCCATCGGCAATCCCTTCGGCGTCGGCCAGACCGTGACCTCGGGCATTGTCTCCGCCCTCGGCCGCAGCCATCTGGGCATCAACACCTTCGAGAACTTCATCCAGACCGATGCGCCGATCAACCCCGGCAACTCCGGCGGCGCGCTGGTCGATAGCAACGGCCACCTGGTGGGCGTGAATACCGCCATCTATTCCCAGAGCGGCGGCAACATGGGCATCGGCTTCGCGATTCCGGTTTCCCTGGCCCGCAGCGTGATGGAGCAGATCATCAAGAGCGGTTCGGTGACGCGGGGTTGGGTCGGCGTTGAGGTGCAGGAAATCACCCCGGATCTGGCCGAGTCCTTCCGCCTGCCAGGCGTCGAAGGCGCGGCCATCACCGGCGTCATGCGCGGCAGCCCGGCCGACAAGGCCAGCATCAAGCCCGGCGACGTGTTGCTGAAGATTGATGGCAAACCGGTGAAGGATTCTCAGGTGATGCTGGAACTGATCGCGGCGCTCGCTCCCGGCAGCAACGCCAAATTCACACTGAGTCGCAGCGGCGCCGAGGTTGAGCTGCCGGTGACCATCGGCAAACGTCCGCCGCCCCAGGCGGTCAAGTAGTCCTGTTACGGAAGCGACGCCCGACGGCGCGCTTCCACAGCAGGCGAATTACTTGTCCAACTCCCGTTCCATTTCTTCCTCGCTCAGGGGCTGGTAGTCGCTGGCCCCTTCCACCGGCGCCGGCTTGGCGACGAAGCGGGCGAGGATCAGGCCCAGCTCGAACAGCAGGCACATGGGAATTGCCAGCAGGAGTTGGGAGATCACGTCGGGCGGGGTCACTACAGCGGCAATGACAAAGGCGCCAACGATGACATAGGGACGTGCTTCACGCAGTTTTTCGACACTCACAACGCCAAAGCGCACCAGCAAGACCACCGCCACCGGCACCTCGAAGGTAACGCCAAAAGCCAGAAACATGGTCATGACGAAGGACAGGTACTGCTCGATGTCTGGCGCGGGCGTGATGCTGGCAGGCGACACCTGGGCAATGAACGAAAACACCGTGCCAAAGACAAAGAAATAGCAGAAGGCGATACCGGCGAGAAACAGGAAGGTGGAACCGATCACCAAGGGCAAACCGAACTTCTTTTCGTGGGCATACAGACCGGGGGCGACAAAACCCCAGGCCTGGTAAAGCACCACCGGCAGGGCAAGGACAAACGCCGCCAACAGGGTTACCTTGATCGGCACCATGAAGGGCGTGATGACGCCAGTGGCGATCATCTTGGTGCCCGGCGGCAGGGTGGCAATCATCGGTTGGGCGAGAAAGTCATACACCGCGCCAGACCAGGGTACGAGGCAGAAAAAGGTCAGCAGCACCGCGCCGCCGGCCCACATCAGGCGCTGACGCAGCTCGACCAGATGGGAGATGAAGGTTTCCTGGGGCTCTGACATCAGACGGGCGTCTTCGGCGTGGCGTCAGGCGTGACATCCGGCGCCGATTTTTCGGCTGCAGCACCAATGGCGGCGGGCACTTCGGCAGCAGGTTCAATGCTTACGCTGCCGGGAGCGATGGACTGGTTGAGGTCGGTCTCCACCACCTTGAGTTGCTCGTTGACCGAAGCTTCCATGGAGCGGGCCTGGGCAGTCACCTGCTCCTGGAGCTTCTTGAGTTCTTCCAGCTGCATTTCGCGCTGCACATCGGACTTGACGTCATTCACGTAGCGTTGCAGCCGGCCGAGAATATGGCCGACCGTGCGCGCTACCTTGGGCAGGCGCTCGGGACCGATGACCACCAGGGCCACGACCGCGATAACGATGAGTTCGGAAAAGCCGACGTCAAACATGTTGTGATGGAGGTCCTGCAAAAAAACGAGCGGGACTTACCCGCTCATTTCCTGGCTGCCGCGAGGCAGGCTCAGACTTTTTCCTTCTTCGCCTCGCCCTCAATGGTGGTTCCCACCTGGGCGGGATTTTCAGCGGGCTTGTCGGAGGTCGCTTCCTTCATGCCTTCCTTGAAGCCCTTGACGGCGCCACCCAGATCCTGGCCGACGTTGCGCAGTTTTTTGGTGCCGAACACCAGCATCACAATCACCAGAACGATCAGCCAATGCCAAATGCTGAATGAACCCATGTCTCTCTCCTAATGCTTTATAGGCAGCATGGAACCCAGAGGCTCCGGCCCGCCAACTATGTGGACGTGAAGATGATACACCTCCTGCCGACCGATCCGCCCGGTGTTGATAATGGTGCGAAAACCGTCGGTAAGCCCTTGACTGCGCGCCAGTTCACCCGCCTTGGCGAATATCTTGCCAAGGATGGCCTGATGGCTCATGTCAGTCTCGTTGAGGGAGGCAATGTGCTGCTTGGGAACAATCATGAAATGCACCGGGGCCATCGGACTGATGTCGTGGAAGGCGAAGATGTCTTCGTCTTCATAGACCTTCTTCGAAGGAATCTGCCCGGCGGCGATCTTGCAGAAAATACAGTCGCTCACGGCTGCACCCGGCTCTTCTTTTCGTCAATGCCGGAGATACCCTCGCGGCGGCGGAACTCCATCATGATGTCGTCGACGCCGATGCCGAACTGGGCCAGCAGCACCATGCTGTGAAACCAGAGGTCGGTGACTTCGCGCACCAAGTGCAAGCGGTCGCCATCCTTGGCTGCCATGATGACTTCGGCGCCTTCTTCGGCGACCTTCTTGCAGATGGCGTCGGTGCCTTTGGCGTAAAGGCTTGCGACGTAGGAAGAATCCGGCGCGGCGCCCTTGCGTTCGAGCAGAGTCTGCTGAACGCGATGGATGACTTCGAGATCAATCACTTGTAAATCTCCTTGGGGTCCTTCAATACCGGTTCGACATCGGACCAGGCCTCGTTCTCAAGGCGCTGGAAAAAACAACTGCGACGACCGGTATGACAAGCAATGCCGCCGATTTGTTCAATCTTGAGCAGCACCACATCGCTGTCACAATCAAGACGAATCTCTTTCACCTGCTGCACGTGGCCCGATTCCTCGCCCTTGCGCCAGAGCTTCTTGCGCGAACGGGACCAGTAGATGGCGCGGCCTTCCTTGGCGGTGAGTTCGAGGGCTTCGCGGTTCATCCAGGCGAACATCAAAACCTCGCCGCTCGCCGCATCCTGGGCAATCGCCGGTACCAGGCCGTGGTCGTCCCACTTCACGTCGTTAAGCCAACGGGTACTCACAGCCGCACCTCGATGCCCTGGGCGCGCATGAATTCCTTGGCTTGGCGCACGGTGTATTCGCCGTAATGGAAAATGCTGGCGGCGAGAACCGCGTCGGCCTTGCCTTGGGTCACGCCGTCGGCCAGGTGTTGCAGGTTGCCGACGCCGCCGCTGGCGATGACGGGAATGTTCACGGCTTCGGCCACGGCACGGGTGAGTTGCAGGTCGAAGCCGACCTTGGTGCCGTCGCGATCCATGCTGGTGAGCAGAATTTCACCGGCACCGAGGGATTCAACCTTCTTCGCCCACTCGATGGCGTCGAGGCCGACATTCTTGCGGCCGCCGTGGGTAAACACTTCCCACTTGCCGGGAGAGGTCTGCTTGGCATCGATGGCGACGACAATGCACTGAGAACCCACCTTGCCAGACGCCTCCGCCACCAGATCGGGGTTATTCACCGCCGCCGTATTCATGCTCACCTTGTCGGCGCCGGCATTCAGGAGGCGCCGCACATCCTCCACCTTACGCACCCCGCCACCGACGGTGAGGGGAATGAACACCTGCTCGGCGCAGGCTTCGATGATATGCAGGATCAGGTCGCGGTCGTCGGAGCTGGCGGTGATGTCGAGAAAGGTGATCTCGTCGGCGCCTTGCTCGTCGTAGCGGCGGGCGATTTCGACGGGATCACCGGCATCGCGCAGCTCGACGAAGTTAACGCCCTTGACCACGCGGCCGGCGTTGACGTCGAGACAGGGAATGATGCGTTTAGCGAGCATGGCGGCTACTTAAAGCTGGTCAGGCCGACAGCTTGTCAGCTTCGGCCTGAGCCTTGGCGAAATCGAGCTTGCCTTCGTAGATGGCGCGGCCGGTGATGGCACCCATGATGCCTTCGCTGGCCACCGCGCAGAGGTCCGTCACATCCTTGATGCTGGCGATACCGCCGGAGGCAATCACAGGAATGCGCAGGGCTTGGGCGAGCTTGACCGTGGCGTCGACGTTGACGCCAGAGAGCATGCCATCGCGGCCGATGTCGGTGTAGATGATGGATTCGACGCCGTAGTCCTCGAACTTCTTCGCCAGGTCGATGACGTCATGGCCGGTCATTTTCGACCAGCCATCCACGGCCACCTTGCCGTCCTTGGCATCGAGGCCGACGATGATATGGCCGGGGAAGGCGCCGCAGGCATCGTGGAGGAAGCCGGGATTCTTCACCGCCGCCGTGCCGATGATGACGTAGCTGATGCCATCATCGAGGCAGCGCTCGATGGTATCCAGGTCGCGAATGCCGCCGCCGAGCTGGACCGGGATTTCCTCGCCGACTTCCTTGAGGATGGCCTTGATGGCCGATGCGTTCTTGGGCTTGCCGGCAAAGGCGCCGTTCAGGTCCACCAGGTGCAGGCGTCGGGCGCCCTGGTCTATCCAGTGGCGGGCCATGGCGGCGGGCTCTTCGGAGAAAACCGTGGCATCGTCCATGTCGCCCTGTTTCAGGCGCACACAATGCCCGTCCTTCAGATCAATGGCGGGAATCAGCAGCATAGGGAGAGTGTAGAGGAAATCCGGCGCGGGCCGTGGGAGGTTGATTCAGCGAAAAATCAGGGGTTCCAGCACATGAAGTTGCCCAACAGACGCAAGCCCGCCTGGGCGCTCTTCTCCGGGTGAAACTGAACGGCGACGATGTTATCGCGGGCAACGGCGCTGGTAAAGGGGATGCCGTAGGTGGTGGAACCGGCTATGAGTTCGGGGCCGGCCGGCTCGACGTAATAGCTATGGACGAAATAGAAACGGCTGCCGTCGGCAATGCCGTTCCACAAGGGATGCGCCTCGGCCTGGACCACTTCGTTCCAGCCCATGTGAGGCACTTTGAGGCCCTTGGCCGACGTCTCTTCGGCAGGGAAGCGGCGGACCCGGCCTGGGAATATGCCAAGGCCCGGCACATCGCCTTCTTCACTGTGCTCAAACAACATCTGCAAACCGATACAGATGCCGAGGAAAGGCTTCTCGTCGGCTGCCTTGATGACCGCCTCGCGCAGGCCGCGCGCATCCAGCTCGGCCATGCAGTCGGGCATGGCGCCCTGGCCGGGCACCACAATGCGGTCGGCGGCGGCCAGCACGGCGGGATCAGCCGTCACCTTCACTTGTACCTGAGGCGCCACCTCGCGGGCCACATGCTCCAGCGCCTTGGCAACCGAGCGCAGATTGCCCATGCCGTAGTCAACAACAGCAACGGTCGTCATGATCTGCCTCAGAGCGAGCCCTTGGTGGAGGGAATCCCGCCACCGCGCGGATCGGCCTCGCAGGCGGCGCGCAGAGCGCGACCGAAGGCCTTGAATACGGTCTCAGCCTGGTGGTGGGCATTGTCGCCACGCAGGTTGTCGATATGCACTGTGATGGCGGCGTGATTCACCAGGCCCTGGAAAAATTCCCGCACCAGGTCCACGTCAAACTCGCCGATCACGGCACGGGTAAAAGGCACGTCAAAGACGAGGCCGGGGCGACCGGACAAATCCACCACCACCCGCGACAGGGCTTCGTCGAGGGGCACATAGGCGTGGCCGTAACGGCGCAGGCCCTTCTTGTCGCCAAGAGCCTTGGCCAGGGCCTGGCCGATGGCGATGCCGATATCTTCAGTGGTGTGATGGCCGTCAATGTGCAGGTCGCCCTTGGCCTCCACCGCCAGATCCATCATGCCGTGGCGGGCAATCTGATCGAGCATGTGATCGAGAAAACCGATGCCGGTAGAAAGCTGCGACACGCCCGTGCCATCAAGGTTGAGGCGGACGCTGATCTGGGTTTCCAGGGTGTTGCGGGAGATTTCGGCTTGCCGCATGACGGTGAAAAACTGAGTGAAATGACGGGCCATGATACCATTTCAGAACGTTTTGCCACCCCCTCCACCCACTGTTTTCAAGCCATGAGCCAATATTGGAGTCCCCTCGTCCACAGCCTGACCCCCTATGTTCCCGGCGAGCAGCCCAAGCTGCCCAATCTGATCAAGCTCAACACCAACGAGAACCCCTACGGCCCCTCGCCCAAGGCCCTGGAAGCCCTGCGTGGCGAAGTGGGCGACAGCCTGCGCCTCTACCCGGACCCGGAAGCCAGCCGCCTCAAGGCCGCCGTGGCGTCGTTTTTCGGCAACATCGAAGCGAAGAACGTCTTCGTCGGCAACGGCTCCGACGAGGTGCTGGCGCATATTTTCAACGGCTTGCTCAAGCATGAGTTGCCGCTTCTGTTCCCCGACATCACCTATAGCTTCTACCCGGTGTATTGCGGCCTCTACGACGTAGGCTTCGAGGCCGTTCCGCTGGCAGAAGACTTCTCGATCCGCGTCGATGATTACCTGCGCCCCAACGGCGGCATCATCTTCCCCAATCCCAACGCCCCCACCGGCTGCCTGCTGCCCCTGGCCCAGATCGACCGCCTGCTGGCCGGCAACCCGGATTCGGTGGTGGTGGTGGATGAAGCCTATGTGGATTTCGGCGGCGAGTCGGCGGTGGCCCTAGTGGGCAAATACCCCAACCTGCTGGTGGTGCACACCCTGTCCAAGTCCCGCTCCCTGGCCGGCCTGCGGGTTGGTTACGCGATTGGTCACGTCGATCTGATCGATGGCCTGGAGCGGATCAAGAACAGCTTCAACTCCTACCCCCTGGACCGCTTCGCCATCGCCGGCGCCACGGCGGCCCTGGAAGACCGGGAATGGTTCGAGCGCACCCGTCAGGCCGTCATCAAGAGCCGCACCGCCCTCACCGCCGGCATGGAGCAACTGGGCTTCCAGGTGCTACCCTCCGCCGCCAACTTCATCTTCGCCCGCCACCTGCAACGGGATGCTGCCGAGCTCGCCAAGGCCCTGCGCGAACGCAGCATCATCGTGCGTCACTTCAAGCAGCCGCGCATCGACCAGTTCCTGCGCATCACCATCGGCACGGATGAGCAGTGCGAGGCACTGGTAACCGCGCTGAAGGCGATACTCGGCTAGTTACTTCTCGTAGCGCAATTCCGCCGCCCGGGCGTGGGCGGTGAGGCCTTCGCCGTGGGCGAGGGTCGAGGCGATGGGGCCGAGGGTTGCCGCCCCGGTCGCTGAAACTTCGATCAGGCTTGAACGCTTCTGGAAGTCATACACGCCCAGGGGGCTGGAGAAGCGGGCGCTGCGGGAGGTGGGCAGGACGTGGTTGGGGCCGGCGCAATAATCACCGAGGGATTCGGAGGCGTAGTGGCCGATGAAGATGGCTCCGGCGTGGCGGATCTTGTCCACCAATTGGCGCGGTTCGGCGACGGCGAGTTCCAGGTGTTCGGGGGCGATGCGGTTGGCGATGAGGCAGGCTTCGTCGAGGTCGGAAACCAAGATCAAGGCGCCGCGCCCGGTCAGGGAGGCGGTGATGGTGTCCTTGCGCGGCATAGTCGGCAGCAGCTTGTCGATACTGGCGGCGACCTTGTCGATGAAGGCAGCGTCGGGGCAGAGCAGGATGGACTGCGCCAGCTCATCGTGCTCAGCCTGGGCGAAGAGATCCATGGCGACCCAGTCCGGGTTCGCCGAGGCGTCGGCAATCACCAGCACTTCCGAGGGGCCGGCCACCATGTCGATGCCGACGGTGCCGAAGACGCGGCGCTTGGCGCTGGCAACATAGGCGTTGCCGGGGCCGACGATCTTGTCCACCTGGGGAATGGTCTGGGTGCCGTAGGCCAGGGCCGCCACGGCCTGGGCGCCGCCCATGGTGAAGACACGATCGACACCGGCCAGGTAGGCTGCCGCCAGCACCAGATCGTTGCGCTGACCGCCGGGGGTGGGCACAACCATGATGAGTTCCTTGACCCCGGCCACCTTGGCTGGCATCGCGTTCATCAGCACGGAGCTGGGATAGGCTGCCTTGCCGCCTGGCACATAAAGTCCGACGCGGTCCAGGGGCGTCACCTTCTGGCCCAGGCGGGTACCATCAGCTTCGGTGTACTCCCAGGACTCGGCTTTCTGCCGCTCGTGGTAGCTGCGGACGCGGGCAGCGGCCTGTTCCAGGGCTTCGCGCTGGGCGACAGGCAGGCCGTCGAAGGCGGTCTTGAGCACGGCGGGTGTGAGTTCCAACTCGGCCATGGACTTGACGTCGAGGCGGTCGAAGCGGCGCGTGTAGTCCAAAACAGCAGCATCGCCGACACGGCGCACGTTGGCGAGAATGTCGGCAACGGTGCTTTCAATCGCCTCGTCGGTACTGTTGTCGAAGGCCAGCAGGGCATCGAGGGTACCGAGGAATTCCGGCTCGCGGGACGACAGGCGGCGCATCATGCCACGGCCCTCGCGAAGGCATCGATCATGGGTTGCAGCAGGTCGCGCTTCATTTTCAGGGAGGCCTGATTCACCACCAGGCGCGAAGAAATCTGCATGATCTCTTCTACTTCCACCAGATTGTTGGCCTTGAGGGTGCTGCCGCTGGAAACGAGGTCAACGATGGCGTCGGCGAGGCCGGCCAGGGGCGCCAGTTCCATGGAGCCATAGAGCTTGATGAGATCCACATGGACGCCCTTGGCGGCGAAGTGCTCCCGTGCCGTGGCGATGTATTTGGTGGCGATGCGCAGGCGCGCGCCCTGATGCACAGCAGCACCGTAGTCGAAGTCCTTGGGTGCGGCAACGCACAGGCGGCACTTGGCGATCTTCAGGTCCAGGGGCTGGTAGAGGCCGGTGCCGCCATGTTCGATCAGCACGTCCTTACCGGCAATGCCGACATCGGCGGCGCCGTATTGCACATAGGTCGGCACGTCGGAGGCGCGGACGATAACGACGCGCACATTCTCACGATTGGTGCCGATGATGAGCTTGCGCGAGGATTCCGGGTTCTCGGTCGGCACGATCCCCGCCGCCGCCAGCAGGGGCAGGGTTTCCTCGAAGATGCGGCCCTTGGAAAGGGCGATGGTTATTCCGTTCATAGAGCTATTTTACCCGTCGCACCCGGGCGCCGAGCCCGGCCAGTTTCTGTTCCAGTTTCTCGTAGCCGCGATCCAGGTGATAGATGCGATCGACCAGGGTCTCCCCCTCCGCCGCGAGACCGGCGATCACCAGGCTGGCGGAGGCGCGCAGGTCAGTGGCCATCACCGTGGCGCCGTTTAGCTTGGCAACACCCTTGACGAAGGCGGAGTTGCCGTCGATTTTGATGTCGGCGCCGAGGCGGATCAGTTCCACCGCATGCATGAAGCGGTTCTCGAAGATGGTTTCGCGGATCACCGCCGTGCCCTCGGCGACGGCGTTGATGGCCATGAACTGGGCCTGCATGTCGGTGGGGAAGGCCGGATAGGGCGAAGTGCGGAGGCTCACCGATTGCAGCCGCGCCGGGGCCTTGAGGCGGATCGCATCGCGGCTAGATTCGATCTCGCACCCAGCATCCATCAGCTTGTCGATCACCGCATCCAGATAGGCGCTGGAGGTGCCGGTGAGGCGGATGTCGCCGCCGGTGGCCGCAGCGGCGCACAGGTAGGTACCGGTCTCGATGCGGTCGGGCATGATGCGATGGGTGGTGCCTGTCAACCGCTCAACACCACGAATACGGATCACGTCGGTGCCGGCGCCGGAAATACGTGCTCCCATGGCGACCAGGCAGTTGGCCAGGTCCACCACCTCGGGCTCGCGGGCAGCGTTCTCGATCACCGTCTCACCCTCGGCGAGGCAGGCGGCCATCATCAGATTTTCGGTACCGGTCACGGTCACCATGTCGGTGAACAGACGAGCGCCCTTGAGCTTGGGGCACTTGGCCAGCACATAGCCATGCTCGACGGCGATTTCCGCCCCCATGGCGGTGAGGCCTTTGATGTGCTGATCGACCGGCCGGGCGCCAATGGCGCAGCCGCCGGGCAGGCTCACCTTGGCTTCGCCGCAGCGGGCCACCAGCGGGCCCAGTACCAGCACCGACGCGCGCATGGTCTTCACCATCTCGTAGGGCGCTTCGGGGTTATCAAGGTTGGCGGCGTCAAGGGTCACTGTGTCGCCCTGACGTTCCACCTTGATCCCCATCTGGGCGAGGAGTTTCAACATGGTGCCGATATCGTTGAGATCGGGCACGTTGGTGAAGGTCATTGGCTCCCGCGTCAGGATGGCGGCGCAAAGCAGCGGCAGGGCGGCGTTCTTGGCGCCGGAAATGGCGGCTTCGCCTTTGAGGGCCGTGCCACCTTCGATCAGAAGTTTGTCCATCTCAGACTCCCTGGGCCTTCCATTCGTCGGGGGTAAGCGTCTTCATGGAGAGGGCATGAAGTTCGCCCGACTCGAAACGCTCCTTGAGGATCACGTTCAGCATCTGCTGCCTCGCCACCCGAGACAATCCCGCAAAGTGAGGACTAACAATGACAGCCTGGAAATGGCGTCCATCGCCCTCCACGCTCAGGTGTTCGCACTCCAGTCCGGCGGCGATCCAGGATTCAATAAGTTTGGGGTCCAGCATGGTCAGGCTCTCAATTTGTAGCCCCGTGCCAACAGCAACAGGGCAAAGCCGCCAAGGGCGGCAAAGGTGGCAACAGAAACCGCCAGGCTCAACCAGGGCGTAACGTCGGAAACGCCGAGAAAGCCAAAACGGAGGCCGTCGATCATATAGAAGACAGGGTTCCAATGGGAAACCTGCTGCCAGAAAGGCGGCAGGGAATGAATCGAATAGAACACGCCGGAAAGGAAGGTCAGCGGCATGATGAGGAAATTCTGAAATGCCGCCAGTTGATCGTAGCGCTCCGCCCAGATGCCGGCAATCAGGCCCACAACGCCCAATACGGCGGCCCCGAAAAGGGTAAATGTGATGATCCAGAGCGGCGCCTCGAAGGGCGGCCAGACCACGAACAGGGTTGCGACCAACACCCCGACACCAACCAGAACACCGCGCAAAATCGCCGCCAGCACATAGGCGCCGCAAAACGCCAAGGAGGAAATCGGCGGCAGCAGCACGAACACGATGCTGCCCGTGACCTTGGACTGGATCAGGGAGGAGGACGAATTGGCGAAGGCGTTTTGCAGCACCGACATCATCACCAAGCCGGGAATCAGGAAGGCAGCGTAGCTGACGCCATTGACCTTGACGTGATCTTCCAGCACATGGGAGAAGATCAGCAGGTAGAGCAGCGCCGTGAGCACCGGTGCGGCGATGGTCTGAAAGCTGACCTTCCAGAAACGCAGCACTTCCTTGTAAAGGAGGGTCAGGAAGCTGGTCATTGCATCAGTCGCACGAAGACGTCTTCCAGGCTTTTTGGCTCGCCGCCAAAGCGGCTGAGGAAGTTGGCCGTGGTATCGAGGGCGATCACCTTGCCCTGCTTCATCATGGCGATACGTCCACAGTGAGCCTCCGCCTCCTCAAGGTAGTGGGTGGTGAGCAGGATGGTGTGGCCCTCGCCGTTGAGGCGGCGGATGAACTGCCACAGGCTTTGCCGCAACTCCACATCCACGCCGGCGGTCGGTTCGTCGAGGACGATAACGGGCGGCCGATGCACCAGGGCCTGGGCCACCAGCAGACGCCGCTTCA
>Ga0316605_10000127_pt1 | contig 72170 bp, 58 predicted proteins | sample OWC_soil_day20_n_FD_207666 | JGI IMG/M metagenome (GOLD analysis project Ga0316605, IMG submission 207666) | Wetland soil microbial communities from Old Woman Creek delta, Ohio, United States - OWC_soil_day20_noCT | ecosystem: Environmental > Terrestrial > Soil > Wetlands | place: USA: Ohio...
AAAACCATTTGAACAATAAAATGGTAGAAAAAGTGTGGGGTTAAATCAAACCTGGAAGATTAAAAGTGAGATTTTGTTATTTTAGGGAGAGTATTTTTTTGTTTTTACAAAGATTTTGGATTTCCAATTGGGCGAATGGATTTGAAATTGGGGGTTGTCAATTGTCTATTCTGATAAAAGATTGGTGAAGAGTCGAAGCAAAATCACATAATTTTGTATATAGTTAAAAATAAATAATTTAGACAATTTTTTACCAATAATTTAGTAGAATACCCAATTTTATGCTCCGCCGGAAAATTGTCCTCCGCATTAGGGCGAAGCCGGAAAGCCCGCAAAGGAAGAAGCCGATGGGATGCAGGGAGTTAAAGAGCGAGCCTGTGAGCTACTTTAACGACCATGCAGTCCCACGGCTTATTACTGCGGACTTGCAGGCGGAGACCGACGGCGAGCCTGCGAGCCGGAATGCCAAAAAAAAAGACTACAGACTAATGAATAGTAAAAGAGATAATAAATAAAAGGTAAAAGGTAAAAGGTAAAAGGTAAAAAGTAAAAGGTAAAAAGTAAAAGGTAAAAAGTAAAAGGTAAAAAGTAAAAAGTAAAAGATAAAAGTTTTTAATGGTAATTTTTTGTTCAGACTTATCTAGTTTGCTACGAGTATTCTATTCTAATAAATGATTGTTACTGTAGATATGAAAAAAATGAAAATTTATATCTATTAACTAATCAGTTATTTGTGATTTTTTTACCAATCTTTTTTTAGATTAGGATATAATTGCTCCGCCTGATGAATTTCCCCTGCATTTGAGCAATCGAGCATTCGAGCAATCGAGCATTCCAAGCATTCCGAGCATTAATTTGAGACTATTTTTATTTTTTTGCTAAATGCTATTTTTTTATTACTTTTGCTTTTTAACTTATTTAAAACAATGGAGGATTTACACTTCAACTTCTCGATACCTATACAAATAAGAATGAGTGACTTAGACCCATTTAATCATGTAAATAATGGCGTTCAATGCAGCTATTTTGATATAGGTAGAAGTGCTTATATTGAGAAAATTTTGAATGAAAAAATTGACTGGCTCCAAATTGATCTCGTTTTAGCTCATATTTCTATCGATTTTATCGCTCCTATTAATTACGAAGATACAATTGAATGTGCTTGTAAAGTAGTTCATATTGGAAATAAAAGTTTTAAAATGGTGCAATATTTGATTGATAAGAATGAAAAAATTATAAAAACAAAATCTGAATCTGTAATTGTTGGTTTAGATCGGGAAAAATTAATTGCTATTCCTATCAAAGATCATTATAGAGATAAATTAAAAATATTTGAAAATCAATATGATAAACATAACTAATTTACACAAAACATACTTTGGAGCTGCCCCTTTGCATGTGCTTAAAGGGATCAACCTAAAGATAGAAGATGGTGCGATGATCTCTATTATGGGAGCTTCCGGTTCTGGAAAATCTACTTTACTCAATATTCTTGGAATTTTAGATAATTATGATCAAGGAGATTATTCACTGGATAATCTTTTAATCAAAAACCTTAACGAAACAAAAGCTGCGGAACTTAGAAATAAATATATTGGATTTGTTTTTCAGAATTTTAATTTGATTCCATACAAAAATGCAATGGAAAATGTCGCTCTTCCTTTATATTTCAGAAATATTTCGAGAAAAAAAAGGAATAGTATTGCTATGGAATATTTGGAAAAAGTGGGATTAGCTCCATGGGCACACCATTTCCCTAACGAAATGAGTGGTGGACAAAAACAACGTGTGGCTATTGCCCGTGCTTTAATTACAAATCCAAAAATAATTCTGGCAGATGAACCTACCGGTGCATTGGATAGCAAAACTTCTGAAGAAGTAATTCAACTTCTGAAAGAAGTGAACCAAACAGGAATGACTATCATTATTGTTACACACGAGCAAATGGTTGCAGAAAACACCCATAGAATAATTAGAATTAAGGACGGAATAATTGAAAATTAGTATGTTTGGAATTTTCTCTGAGATCGCAACTACTTTAAAAAGAAATAGACTCCGTACTTTTCTTACAGGATTTTCCATCTCCTGGGGGATTTTTATGTTGATTATTCTTTTAGCTGCCGGAAACGGACTCAAAAATGGGGTGACTTCCAATTTTGGCGACAGAGCTGTCAATAAAATCACTTTATGGGCTGGTATGACTTCAATCCCATACAAAGGATATCCCAAATGGAGAGAAATCAAATTTGATCAAACTGACTCCATTTATTTATCAACAGGGTTAAAACAAGTGGATCAGGTTGTTCCAACATTTGATCTCGGGGGTAAAACTATAACCAGAGACAAACAAAGTACGACTGTAAGTTTAAGTGCTGTAATTCCTGAGTTTACAAAATATAATAATGTTAAAATTAAAAATGGAAGATTTATCAATGATATTGATATAAAGGAGTTTAGAAAAGTAATGGTAATTAGTGACAAAGATGCCCCTATCCTTTTTGGACAGGATGATCCTATCGGTAAAGAAGTAGTATGCGATCAGATTTCTTATACCGTTGTTGGAATTCATAAAGCATCAAACCGTTGGCAAAACGAATTTTATGTCCCATTTTCTACATTAAACGCCATTTATAATCCTTCCGGAAAATTAAGTCAGTTCACAATTACCGTAAATGGATTAAAAACAGCCGAAGAAAATAAAAGCTTTAATCAGGAAGTCAAAAAAACCATGGCTCGTAAACATGAGTTTTCTCCGGAGGATGAAAATGCTATATACATTTGGAATATGTTAGAAGATTATCTCCAAACTATGAAAATTTTCAATGCGATCAGTCTTTTTGTTTGGATTGTAGGAATTGGAACTTTAATAGCCGGAATCGTTGGAGTTGGGAATATTATGTTGATTACTGTAAGGGAAAGGACAAAAGAGTTTGGTATTCAAAAAGCATTGGGAGCAAAACCTTCCAAAATATTATCTCAAGTGGTACTTGAATCATTAATCATTACTTCCATTTTTGGGTATATCGGAATGATCTCCGGAATTATTCTCACAGAAATTATCAATTTGGGGATGACTAAATATGCAGTTGGACAAACCGAAGAGTTTGCCATATTTAAAAACCCAACTGTTGATTTAGGAATTGCCATTTCGGCTACATTGGTATTAATAATTGCCGGTGTATTAGCTGGTTATTTCCCTGCAAGAAGAGCTGTAAAAATTAAACCTATTGAAGCACTAAGATACGAATAATACTACAATCCTGAATATGATAGATTCTGATAAATTTAAAGAGATTTGGCAAACCATCACCCGGAACAAAACCAGGAGTTTTCTTACTGCTTTTGGTGTTTTTTGGGGCATGTTTATGTTTATCGTATTGATTGGTATTGGGAAAGGATTTGAAACTGGTATGCGGAAAAATGTAGGGAATATTGCACCTAACTCCATGTTTGTATTTGGTGGACAAACATCTATCGCATATAAAGGTCTCAATTCCGGACGTTTTTGGCGAATGAATAATGATGACCTTGAGATTCTAAAAAAACAACTTCCTGAAATTGAAAATATTTCAGGATTGGTTTTTGCCGGAGCTCCTGCAAAAACTACCCGAAAAGAAAGATCGGGTGATTTTTCCTATCGGGGAAATGACCACATTTATTACAATATTGAACACCAGACCGTTTTATATGGCAGAGTTTTTAATCAGATTGACCTGAAAGAAAAAAGAAAGGTTTGCTTACTCGGTAATAAGGTTTATGATCAGTTGTTTAATCCGGGTGAGGATCCCATTGGAGAAGAGATCTGTTTAGGTGGAATCTACTATAAAGTGATTGGAGTTGTTAAACCATCCGGCAATATCAATTTTGGAGGTGATGGTGGGTCAACCATTTATATCCCAACAACTACTCTGCAACAATTATTTAATAGAGGCAATGATGTTGATATTATAGCCATTTCTGCCGGTGATGATGTAAAAATTAAAGATTTGGAAAAAAAAGTGATTGAAATTCTTAAATTTAAACATCGTATTGCCCCGGAAGATCCAAAAGCAGTCAATACCTTCAATTTACAAGATATGTTTTTGATGTTTAAATACTTATTTTTAGGTATTAACATTTTAATCTGGATTGTAGGTATGGGAACTTTATTGGCAGGTGTTATTGGAATTAGTAATATTATGCTGGTTTCTGTAAAGGAAAGAACGAATGAAATTGGTATCAAGCGTGCATTAGGCGCAAAACCGAATGTAATCACCAACCAGATTGTATGGGAAAGCCTGGTATTAACTTTCATTTCAGGATTTGCCGGCATGTTTTTCGGAATTTTAGTTTTAGTTATAACTGAAACACTATTAAAAGATGCTGAGATGTTTTCAAATCCAACCATCTCATTTACAATGGCTGTTGTATCCGCTGTAATCATCATTTTATCAGGAATACTTGCCGGGATCATTCCGGCTAAAAGTGCAATAAAAATCAAAGCTATTGATGCTTTAAGAGACGAATAAAATTTATATATTTGCAATTCAATTTTGGAACAATGAAAAAGATACTCAAAACCACGTTATTCATAATTTTTGGACTAATCGTTGTAGGAACATTTGTTTTTTTATGGAGTAAATCAAGAGTAAAAGAGGTAGAATATGAAATGATCTCCGCTGAAACCAAAACAATACAAAAAAAGACTGTTATTACAGGAAAAGTAGAACCTCGTAATGAAGTTGCCATTAAACCTCAAATTTCCGGAATTGTGATCGCATTGTACAAGGAAGCAGGTCAATTGGTAAAAGCGGGTGATGTAATAGCTAAAGTTCAGGTGATCCCCGATATTTCTCAGTTAAATAGCGCCGAATCTCGTCTCAATGTAGCCAATATCAATCTGGATCAGGCTAAATCAAATTACGAAAGAATCGAAAAACTATACAAATCAAAGGTTTCTTCTAAAGAAGCCTACGAGCAGGCTTTAACTTCATACAAAAGTGCAAAAGAGGAAGTGTCAAATGCCACTGAAAGTATCCAGATTATCAAAGAAGGAATTTCCCAAAAAACCGCTCAATACAGTAATACTTTGATCAAGGCAACCGTTTCCGGAATGATTCTCGACATCCCTGTTAAAGTAGGTAATTCTGTGATTCAATCTAACAATTTTAATGATGGAACCACCATTGCTACTATTGCCAATATGGGAGACTTGATTTTCATAGGGCAAGTTGATGAAACTGAAGTGGGTAAGATTAAAGAAGGAGATCCTGTTGTTTTAATAATTGGAGCCATGCAGGATGCCCGTTTTGATGCTGTTTTGGAATATATTGCACCCAAAGGGTCAGTCGAAAATGGTGCAACTGTATTTAGTATCAAAGCTGCTGTTACTCTAAACAAAGATGGCGGTTTTATCAGATCAGGTTATAGTGCCAATGGAGAAGTTATTACTCAAAAAGTGGATAGCGTAGTTGCCATCCCTGAATATGCTCTTGAATTTTCCGGTGATAGTGCTTTTGTTTATGTCGAAAACACTGGCAATAAAAAAGAAAAATTTAAAAAAGTACCAGTTAAAGTGGGTCTCTCAGATGGTTTTTATATTCAAATCAAAGAAGGAATCACGCTGAATACTAAAATTAGAGGAAAAGCAAAATTACAAAATATTTAATTTATAACTATGGATTCATTATTCTCAATTTTTTACAGATCAGTCTTTATTGACAATATGGTCTTTGCCTATTTCTTAGGGATGTGCTCCTATTTAGCTGTTTCAAAATCAGTTAAAACATCCTTTGGGTTAGGAATTGCCGTTTTTTTTGTGATGGTAGTTACAGTTCCATTCAACTATTTGATAGATAAATATCTATTAAAAGAGGGTGCGTTGATTTGGATCTCTGACTTTTTCATGGATATTGATTTATCTTTCCTTTCTTTAATCATTTTTATTGCAGTTGTAGCTTCTATTGTTCAATTACTTGAGATGATTATTGAACGTTTTTCTATGAAATTATACAATGCATTGGGAATCTTCCTCCCATTGATCGCTGTAAATTGTGCTATCTTAGGGGGATCATTATTTATGCAAGAAAAAAACTTTACTACTGTTTGGCAAAGTACTTCTTACGCTGCTGGTTCCGGCTTAGGTTGGATGTTAGCAATCGTAACTTTTGCCGCTATTAATGAACGTATCAAATATTCTGCCATACCTAAACCGCTTCAAGGTCATGGTATATCATACATTATCACCGGTTTAATGGGACTAGGTTTTATGGCTTTCTTAGGGCTTTAAAAAACATAAAAAATGCATGAATCTACTACTTTTCTAAGAGATTTAGCGACCCAAATTGTTCAAAACAAAGCTATTTCTCTTGAAAAAAACCTCATCATTTTACCAAACAAACGTGCTAAAAGAGTACTTCAAAAGGAGATTGCCCTCCTTATTGATCAACCGTGCTTCTCCCCTACTATTTTAACCATTAACGAATTTATAGAATCTCTGTCCCCGCTTCGATCTATTCCAAAAGAGGAACTTATTCTTATCCTTTTTGATACATATATTACGCTGGATTCCTTTAAAAATGAAACATTTCAGAGGTTTTTATCATGGGGCTCCATTTTTTTAAGCGATATCAACGAACTTGACTTGCAATTAGCTGATGCACCTCTCATTTTTACTAATCTTTCTGAAGCTAAAGAGATTGAAACCTCTTTTTTAAAAGAAACTCTTACGGAAAACCAAATCAGTTACCTTCAGTTCTATGTTCAACTTAGTGAAATATATCTTGTTTTTCATCAGAAACTGATTTCAAAAGGAGTTGGTTATGAAGGAATGATCTATCGGGATGTGGCAGAACATCTTTCAAAATCAGACCATAATGATTCTGAAATAATCCAGCAATATCATTTTTATAAAAAATTTATTTTTGCCGGATTTCATGCCCTCTCCCCTTCTGAAATGACCATTTTAGAATATTTCTATCACAGGTTTGATACCTCCTTCATTTTTGATATTGACCATTTTTATGATACTCAATACGCTCCGTTTGTGAAATCGCTTCAAAACAAACTGCGCATTCCGGATATTCATATTAAAGATCATTTTAGAACAATTCCTAAAGAGATCCATATTTCAGCAGTTCCGGGTCAAATGAATCAAATTTATCATGCCATTGATATTTTAAATTCTATACAACAAACTCAAGGGGATTTAAATGACACAGTTTTAGTTTTTGGAGATGAAAGTTTAGTTGTTCCTTTCGTTCATGCTTATGATTGTACGAAAGCTAATCTCACCATGGGCTATCCTGTAAAAAACAGCAACCCATACCTTTTGATTCAATTGATATTCAGATTATTAAAGAATGGAAATCGATTTTATAAAATTCAGGGAAACAAAGAACTTATATACTATCACAAAGATGTAATTGCATTTTTACAAAATCCTCTAGTTGTCAAAGGGATCATTGAAAGTGACTTGAAAGCCGGTAATTTGGTAAATGATATCATCGCTAAAAATCAAATATTTATTAATCAGTCGAATCTTCCTGAAGAGATCCCACTCTTTTCACTTGATGGGTTTTCTTTACTTCAAGAATTGATCCGATTTATAGAAAAGATTGAATCCCATTATAACTACGATTCCCCCGATTTTAATATTTTAGGGATGATTAAGGAACAAATAGATAACACCATTCAATTGTTACAAAACAATCCTCATTTAGATCAATTTTCAGATTTATCTTCAGTAGAATTTTTTCTTTTTTCTAAATTAGATACCCTTTCCATTCCTTTTATGGGTGATTTTGACAAAGGGTTACAAGTGTGTGGATTATTGGAAACCAGAACACTGGATTATAAAAATATTATTTTTCTTTCCATAAATGAAGGGATTCTTCCAAAAGGAAAATCACAACCCTCATTGATTATGTTCGATATTAAAAATCATTTCAATTTACCTACATCAACCTATAAAGATTCAATTTTCGCCTATCATTTTTTCAGGTTAATGCAAAGGAGTAAACTCGTGCACATTTTATACAACAACGATTCCGGCAATTCATTAACAGAAAAAAGCAGATTCATTTCTCAACTTGAATTTGAAATTGAACGCAGAAAACTCACCGATTCAATTCATATTTTTAAACACAATATTAACAATCCTGTTAAATCTAAAAATATCGAATCGCAGTCTATTACAATTCCAAAAGATGATCGGATTTTAACAAAATTAAAAGATATAAATTACTCTCCTTCAGCAATTTCAACGTTTATTCGTTGCCCATTGGCATTTTATCTTTCTAAAGTAGAAGAACTTGAACTTCCTGATAGTGTTGATGAAAATGTTGACAATAAGTTAGTGGGTATCATTATTCATACCATTTTAGAATCTATTTTCGAAAAAATTAAAGAAAATCCCTCAGATTGTGACATGATTTTTGATCAGGTTTCAAAAGAGATTGATTCTATTGTTCAAAAAGCATTTCAAAACAATCCTGATATTAAAAATGCCGATATTTCTAGAGGAAAAATATATTTAGCCACTGAAATTGTCAAAAAAAACATCATAGCATTTATTCAGATTTCAAAATTAGATTTTTCCAATCATGATATTCATGTTATAGGTAATGAAGTAGAATTATTGAATCAAATGCAAACCAAATTTGGGACTGTAAATCTAAAAGGAAAAGTGGATCGAATTGATTTAAGGGATGGGGTCATTACCATTTTAGATTACAAAACCGGCACTGTTGATCCAAAAAAATTGCAATTGGAAGATCCTGAAACATTACTTACAGATGAAAAGCAAAAACAGTTACTACAATTATTGGTTTACATATATATGTTTCACAAGAGTGATAGCAATCATAACTTACTGAAAACTAATCAATATCAAGCCGGAATTGTTGCATTTAGAGAAGTTCTATTGCAAAACAGTGATTTTATTTTATATGCAACTGATGCTCGTGATAAAAAAAATAAATCATCAATTCTTGGCATTGAACAAATTGACATAATGGAAGAACTTATTGTTACAATCATTGAAAAAATTCTCAATCCAGATATTCCATTTACACAAACTGAGGAGTTATCCCATTGTACATATTGTGATTTCAGTAATATATGTCGCAAAGGAATAAGTGATTCAAACAATTAAAAAATGAATATAAAACATACCCATATAACTAAAATTGGACCCATTGAATTAGGGGAAGGATCACCGATTGTGATTCAAACCATGACGAACACCAACACTTCTGATATTCATGCTACTGTTGAACAAACAAAACGAGTGATTGAAGCAGGAGCTGAGATGGTTCGGATCACTGTACCAACCTTAAAAGAGGTGGAACCGCTTCGCGAAATTATAAACATATTGAGAGCTGAAGGAATCAAAACCCCCATTATTGCTGATGTCCACTATTTACCTGAAGTAGCTGAAGCAGTAGCTGTTTTCGTTGATAAAGTAAGGATTAATCCTGGTAATTTTGTTGATAAAAGAGAGTTTAAAACGATTGAATTAAGTGATTCTGAATATCAGGAATCACTCGAAAAAATGGCTCAAAAGGCTCAGCCATTCATTGAAATCTGTAAAAAACACAACACAGCCATTCGGGTAGGTGTCAATCAAGGATCCCTTTGTGACAGAATTGTTAGTCGTTATGGGAATACCCCGGAAGCAATGGTACATTCAGCTTTGGAATGGATAGATCTATGTGAACGTTTTGAATTCACAAATCTGGTTTTCTCATTAAAGTCAAGTAATGTTAACACCATGATTAGGGCCACCCGATTGTTATATGAAATGATGAACCATAGAGGGTTTAATTTCCCAATCCATTTAGGGGTTACGGAAGCAGCAGATGGGATGGAAGGAAGAGTAAAATCAGCTATCGGAATTGGTGCATTATTACTTCATCAAATTGGAAATACCATTCGAGTATCTTTAACAGAAGATCCTCAAAATGAGATTCTATTTGCAAAAAAATTGGTTCAAGCCATTTCATTATTTGAAGTTACTCATTATACCGTTCAAGATCAAACTTTACTTATAACAAGTGACCAAAAAGATAAAGAATCTTGGTGGGCTGAATGTGGTGCTGTAGCCGGATATTTTCATTACGATCAGGTTTTCCGGGATGTGATCATCCAAAATAAAAATTTCAGCAAAAAGGAGTGTACCGATTTAGCTAACACTATTTTGCAAGGCTGTAGAATCAAATTAAGTAAAACGGAGATTATCGCTTGTCCTTCTTGTGGAAGAACACAGTATGATATTCAGAAAGTGCTTTCGTTAGTTAAAGAGCGGTTTTCACAATATCCCAATTTAAAAATTGGGGTAATGGGTTGTGTTGTAAACGGCCCTGGTGAAATGGCTGATGCTGATATCGGAATTATTGGAAGTGCTAATGGTAAAATGGCCGTTTATAAAGGGACTCAAAGAATATCACCCTTTTTAGCCATTGATGATGCTTTCCAGATTTTAGAAAATGAGATCAAAAAATTAAATTTAAAACAAATATAATAATGAAAAATTGTCTCAGTAAATTTTTTTTCCTTCTATTGGTGATCTTTCCATATTCAGGAATTGCACAATTTACTAATTCCGATCAACAACAGTTGCAAACCGTTTCCAATCTATCCGTTTCAGATATCGTTTTAAATACACCTATCCCCTATTCTGTAAATAATGCAAATTCATATTATTTTCCTTATGTATTTTATCAGGAAGAGTACTCCTGTGCGCAGGCAAGTTCATTAGTTTATCTATTTACTTATGAATTAGCTGTAAGAAGAAATAGATTTGTACTATTCGATGATCCATACAATAAGTATCACATTCCGAGTCACTTTGCCTGGAATTTTTTCAATGAAACCAATAGTTTTAAAGGAGTAAGTTTCATGGATACCTGGCATTTGATTAGAACTGCAGGATCTCCATTTACTCCGGATTGGGGGACTACTTACTTTGGAGGGTCTTCCAAATGGATGACCGGATACTCCAAATACTACGAAGGAATGAAAAACAGAATTTCTGAAATGAAAGCGATTCCAACGGATACTGAAACAGGAATTTTAACATTAAAACATTGGTTAGCAAACCACTGCTCAGATGATGTAATGGGAGGGTGTGCCAATATCTTTGTTTCCAGTAATCAACCAAATGGGATTTTACAACCAGGAACTGAAGAAGCGGGCAAACATATTTACACTTATTTTTCATCTCCTACTCACTCTATTACTATTGTTGGGTATAATGATTCCATTCGGTATGATTTTAATAATGATGGACAATACACGAATGGAATAGACATCACAGGTGATGGTGTTGTAAATGTGAAAGATTGGGAGATCGGTGCCGTGTTGATTGTAAACAGTCATGGTCCAACTTTTGGAGATAATGGTTTTTCTTATTTACCCTATAGATTGCTGGCCAATACAAGCTCTAACGGAGGGGTTTGGAATGCCTGTACTTATGTTGTTGAAGTAAGAGATGAAGTGTTCCCTCAAATTACATTTAAAGCAACAGTCAAACATAATCGCCGGAATATGGTTAAAATTTCTGCAGGAATATCTTCTGATACATCAGCAACAAATCCTGAAACAATCATAGACTTTGGCGTTTTTAATTATCAAGGTGGCCCTTACTATATGCAAGGAGCTGCTTATGAGGGATATCAATCCTTAGAGTTGGGTTTAGATGTAACTCCATTGCTAAACGCTATGAATCCTGACCAACCTTATAAATTCTTTTTTATTATTGATGAAAATGACCCATCCGGGTTAGGGACAGGTGAGATTACAAAATTTGCTTTAATGGATTACACTTCCGGAATGGGTACCGAATTTGCGGCTACTCAAACCAATGTGAATTTAACAAACAATAATAGAACAATGGTTTCTGTTGTCAGATCAATTCACTTTAGTAAACCTGAGATCTCAACCGGAATCGTGAATACGATCATCAACACTCCTTTTCAAGTGCCGTTAACTGCCACACAGGGAAAACCACCCTATCGTTGGGATTTTAATTATGATTATAGTATAGAAGAGTTTTCGGGTAGTTTTCCTACTATAAATGGGACAAATTTGGTATTGAGTAGTAGTGATAACGGTTATGGGACTCTCAATATTCCTTTTAATTTTCCATTTTTTAATCAAAAATACAATCAAATTGTAATCAATGCGGATGGATTTATCACATTCCGTTACGAAGAATTAAACTGGCCCTATTTATGTTCTAAAGAAAATCAAAATAGAGCAACCAAAATGATGGCCCCATTTTTAGCAGACTTGGTTTTATCTTCTGTCAAATATGAAATGGATACAAATATTGTTACTTTATTTATTACCGGTAAAGTTAAAAATGAGATTGATAATGGAATAAGATTTGTTGTCAAATTATATAAATCAGGAGTTATTGAGTTTTATTATGGGGATATGATCTATTTGAGTACCAACTTTGAATCCGTCATTTCAAGGGGAGATGACACCCATTATTTTAGAACTGAAATTTCAGGAGCAGCAGCACCACTATGCAGCAATCGCAATTTTAGATTTATTCCACCTGCTCGAATCGATGGACTCAATATTTCCAGAACCGGTATTGTATCAGGAAATTTTCCAAACTCCATTTATAGTGGTTTATTTAGTGTAACCTGTTATGATAACAATGATGTTAAATGTAATAAAAATATCTATTTTAACTGCACTCCCGTTAGTATTTCAGAAAATCTTACTTCTAATATGATCCAGGCTACACCAAACCCCAGTTCAGGAGTTTTCAAAATAGCTAATCCAAATAGTTCCTATTCGATAAAAGAGATTTTCATTTATAACTTAGCAGGAAAAGAGATTCGGTCATTTTCAATAAATCAATACAGTACAGAAATAAATTTAACAGATTTACCTTCTGGTGTTTATATTGCAAAAATCGTATTAGAAACAGATCAGGAACAAAAAATTAAATTAATAATTGAACATTAATTATAATGAAAAAATTCTTTAACCAACTTTTTTTATTTAGTATTCCCGGGCTTACATACATTATTTTAGCAGTCTTATTGATGCCCACTTTGCTTTCATTACAAAATGGCCCATCAACAAAAAGACAGATCGATACTTCATTTAAAAATGCCATTAAGCGGGATTATGAAATGCTCATCTTAGGAAATAGCAGAACTTACAGAGGAATTAATCCAGATTTTATCAAAATGAAATGTTATAATTTTTCGCATGATAATGATTCCTATAATCAATCCTATTATAAACTGGATTTTATTATTAAAAAACATAAAAAAATTAAATACTTGATTCTTGGAATGGACTATTTTCAATTCAGTATTAAGTCTGATACCAGAAATTATGTTTATGCTGATTTTTTTGCTAAAGAGTATTTGAATGATTATGAAAATGAAAATATTTTAAAGAAGAAAATTGAATATTATTGTGGGAATGCAGATCCCAAAAAGTTGTTATCCCTATTTCCAAAAGAAAAAAAACCTGTTTTAAGAAAAAATGGACAGTTAGCTATGTTTGGATTTTCAAAAGAAAGTGATAAAATTGAAAGGAATATTAAACGTCTGGATTTTCAAGTTGACTATTTTGAAAAAATTCTTAGATTATGTAAAAATCAAAATATTAAAGTAATCATTGTAACACTTCCTACAAGAGTTAATGAATTAAAATCTTACAATGAAAAACAGCTAATTGAATTCTATTCATTTTTTAATAAATATATTGACAACAAAAATACTTTCTATTTGAATTACTGTTATCATGAAGATTTTAAAACTTTTGATTATGCAGATGCTACGCATTTAAATGAATCCGGAGCAAATCATTTTTCACATTTATTAAATCAGGATTTAATGCATCTGATCTACCCACAAAGTAATTAATATTTAAAACAATTTTCTAAAACACGATTTTATAATTAAGAATAAAAAAAATGTCTTCAAAAATTCTTATATTTGCATAAAGAAAAAGTAAACCATATGATCCAAACATTTAATCAACTCAAAAAAAATCTCAAAAAAGATTTATCTTTATTACCGGTCATTAAAATAGCATTACTCGGTGATACAGCTACACAGTTTTTATCTACAGCTTTAAAGGGTGTCGGCGTCGAAAAGGGTTTTAATTTTGATTTATTTGAAGCAGATTATAATCAAGTTGAGCGCCAATTTTTAGATACTACTTCTGAACTGTTCCAATTCGATCCAGAATATATCATTGTTTTCCAATCTACTCATAAACTTTTATCGAAATTTAATACCACTTCTATAGAAAAACAAATCTCGGTTTTTAATGATCGAATAGCGTTTATTAAAACAATTTGCAGCACAACTTCAACCAGAATTATTTATTTTAATTATCCTGAGATTGATGATCAGGTGTTTGGAAGTTATGCCAACAAAGTTGAAAATTCGTTTATTTACCAAATTCGTCGATTGAATTTGGAACTTATGAATCTTTCACAGCAATTTCCTAACCTATTTATTTGTGATATCTCATCAATTCAAAATAAATTGGGTAGAGATTTCATGTTTGATTCTTCGGTATATGTGAGTACAGAGATGGTTTTATCAATTGATACCATTCCTTATATAGCATACAGAACAATCGATATTATTTCTGCGGCACAGGGATATTTTAAAAAATGTCTGATTTTAGATTTGGATAATACGTTATGGGGTGGAATAATTGGAGATGATGGAATTGAAAATATACAACTGGGACATGAATTAGGCATTGGCAAAGCATTCTCTGAATTTCAACAGTGGATATTAAAATTAAAAAACAGAGGTATTATTCTAGCTATTTGTTCTAAAAACAATGAATCAATTGCAAAAGAACCATTTGAAAAACATCCTGAAATGGTTCTTCATCTAGATGATATTGCCGTTTTTGTTGCGAATTGGGAGAATAAAGCCGATAATATTCGTAAAATTCAATCTATTTTGAATATTGGTTTTGATTCAATGGTTTTCATTGATGACAATCCATTTGAAAGAAATCTGGTACGGGAAAACATTCCCAATATTACAGTTCCGGAACTTCCTGAAGATCCGGGTGAATATCTGGAATATTTATATAGTTTAAATCTTTTTGAAACCATTTCCTATTCCAATGCAGATTTAGAGCGAACTAAACAGTATCAGGTTGAATCTCAAAGAGCTGCTTTACAGTTTAGTTTTACTAATGAAAAGGACTTTCTAAAGAGTTTAGCTATGGTTTCAGAAGTGGCTCCCCTTAATCCATTTAATATACCCCGTGTTGCACAATTATCACAACGCAGCAACCAGTTTAACTTAAGGACTGTTCGCTATACTGAAGCTGAAATTGAAGCTTTGGCACAAAATGATCAATTTCAAAACATTACATTTACACTTTCAGACAAATTTGGTGAACATGGGCTCATTTGTGTTATCATATTAGAAAAACAAAACTCTGATACCCTGTTTATTAACACTTGGTTTATGAGTTGTCGTGTTTTAAAAAGGGGAATGGAAAACTTTACTTTGAATACAATTGTAAATTATGCCAAAAAGAATGGATTCAAAAAAATATTGGGTGAATATATTCCAACATCTAAAAATGGAATGGTTGAAAATCATTATATCCAACTTGGGTTTTCACCGGTTGAAAATATTAACCATCACCTTTTTGAACTAGATGTTGAACATTATATGGATAAAGAAACTTATATAACTATTAAATAATAAATTATGGAAAAAACTGCAATTTTAAGTCAAATACAAGAAATTTTTCGTGATATTTTAGATGATGATACTTTAATATTACAATATGAAACAACGGCTCAAGATGTTGAAGAATGGGATTCTTTAACACACATACAATTAATTGTAGCAATCGAAAAACATTTTAAAATTAAATTTACTTCAAGAGAGATTTTATCATGGAAAAATGTCGAAGAAATGGTAGAAAGTACATTTATAAAACTGTGATAAAATGATCATTAATTCTCTTTCATTTCTATTATTCTTCATTTCTGTAATTCTCATATATTATACCTTTTTAAAAGAAAAAACGGTTCTCCAAAATTGGTTGATATTTTTTGCTAGTTACTTCTTTTACGGAATGGCTAATTGGAAAATGATTCCAATATTATTCCTAACTACCGTAATTTTTTTTATTTTAGGCCAACTCATTCAAAAACATAAAGGGCTTCCAGCTACTTTTTATACTACTTTTGGAGTCATTTTAGGTGTTGGTATTTTATTGTATTTTAAATACTTGAATTTCTTCATCCAATCTTTTACCGATTTGCTGAATGGGATGGGTTTTCAAGTCAATTTTGAAACATTTGCTATTATTTTACCGCTAGGTATCAGTTTTTTTACATTTAGGTTAATCAGTTATATCATAGAAATCAATAGAGAAAAGATTGAAGCCACAACCAATTTTATAACTTTTGCTACCTATATTTCTTTTTTTCCATCATTAATGTCTGGGCCTATTGATAAACCCAACGGATTTATTCCCCAATTAGAAAAAAAACGTAGTTTTGACTACAATTTAGCAGTTGATGGAACACTTCAAATCATATGGGGAATGTTTAAAAAAATGGTAATAGCCGACCATTTAGCTCATTTCATTAATCCTGTTTGGAATGATATTTCTCAGCATAGTGGAATTACACTGATCCTCACTGCTCTTCTTTATTCCATCCAAATGTACACTGATTTTTCGGGTTATTCCGATATGGCAATTGGGGTAAGTAAAATTTTAGGATTCAGAATTTCTAAAAATTTCAATTATCCATTTTTCTCAAGAAATGTAGCTGAATACTGGAGAAATTGGCATATTTCTTTAACATCATGGTTAACAGATTATATTTTCATGCCGTTAAATGTCAAAATGAGAAATTATGGGAATACCGGATTAATTGTTGCAATTATGATAAATATGTTGGTAGTTGGATTATGGCACGGATCAAATTGGACTTTTGCCCTATTTGGATTTTACCATGGTGCTCTTTTTATTCCTCTGATTTTAACAGGTTCTTATAATTCCAGAAAAAAATTAAAAACTAATACATGGGGATTAGCTAGTTTTCAAGATACATTAAGAATTGTTGGAACATTTTTACTGGTTACTTTGGGATTAGTCATATTCAGAGCAGATTCAATTTCTCAGTTTTTTGAATTTATTCGTGGTATTTTTAATGTTGCAAATCCTTATTTCCATTTGAATTCTGAAATAAATAAATTAACACCCATTTTTATTTTTACAACCATCATGTTTGCTTTAGAATGGATATACAGATCATACGAATTTCCTTTGCTAAAAATCATTGAAATAAAAAAGAGCCCTTTAAAATGGATTTTTATTTATGGAATAATAATGATTATCATTTTGTATGGCAAATTTGATCAATCCAGTTTTATCTATTTTCAATTTTAACAGTTATGTTTAAAAAATATATAATTTTCATTTCTTCTATTTTTGTTCCTATTCTTTTGATTCTTTTATTGGTTAATATAAAAGTTGATAGTGGATTTGTGGTAAATAATAGAAGTAATGAAATTTCAAATATCCTATTGTCCGGAAAGAATGCTGCTGTTATTGTTATTCCTTCGCAATGGGGAAGTTTGCAAAAAGCATTGGTTAAAAACAAGTTACAATCAGACAATAAAACCCCTTCTGAAATTGTCGTTTTTGGGAACAGTAGATCTTCAGAAATTCATTCCGGTTTATTTCCTAACAACACTTTTTTTAATTGTGCGTTACCTGGAGGAAATGTTTTAGATATGATTGCAATTTATGGTCTGTATAAAAAATCGAATTTACTCCCAAAATATGTTCTGATTTCTATTGATCCATGGTCATTTTATGCCAGAAAAAAATCAACAATCAATAATGATATCCATTATTTTGCTGATACTACATTACCATTAACTGTTAATCTAGATTTAATTAATGAATATAACAATGGTTTAAATTATTTAAACATCAATGAACCAAAACTAACAGAAAAAAAAGATTCAAAATGGAATCTTAAAACCTTTAAAGAAATTTTAAATCCAACTTATTTTCAGTTAAACATTAAATATTTAATAAAAAAAACAGTTTTGGCCACAGATCAGTTGAAAAAGAAATCATATTTTGTAATAAGATCGGATGGCGGTTATTCTTTAGCTTTTCCAAATCAAATTGATTCAATTGCCCTGAAAGAAAAATCAAATCAATTTGTAGAAATCCATAAATCAAACTATTTTATAACCATTGATAATCATTGTATTTATTGGACTTATTTTAAAAAATTATTAACCCAACTTCAAAAAGATGGGGTTACACCAATAATATATATTTCTCCTTTGAATCCAATTGTTTATGACAACTTAGCCCAAGTTGATGAAATTGACTTAGAATCAAAAATACGTCAATTTTGTGAGGAAAAATCAATAATAGTATTGGGATCATTTAATCCTCACAGGTATGGGTATCATACCATCGGCCATAATTTTATAGACTACTATCATCCAACTAAATCAGTTGTTGAAACTATTTTTAAATTTCACCAAATTGAATTGGATTCTATTGGAATTCAAATAAAAGATTAAAATTTCTTCTTATTTCATTTTTTAAAATGTAAATGATATAAAACAATGAAAACAGCATTACTCATTATTGACATTCAAAATGATTACTTTGGAAATGGCGCTATGCCTCTTTGTGGTGCAACAAAAGCAGCCGAAAATGCAGGATTAATCCTGGCTCATTTCAGAAAAGAATCAAAGGAAATAATTCATATACAGCACATTGCAACAAGACCATCCGCTACTTTTTTTCTTCCGGACACTTTTGGGGCAGAGATTCATAATTTAGTAAACCCATTACATACAGAAAAACGGATTACCAAACATTTTCCCAACAGTTTCAGGGATACTGATTTAGACATCCATTTAAAAAGTCAAGAGATTACAGAATTAGTGATTTGTGGTATGATGACTCATGTATGTATTGATTCTACAGTTAGGGCAGCTAAGGATTTCGGGTACAATATTACCCTCATTGGAGATGCCTGTGCTACCAAAGATTTACAGATTGGTGAAAAAACAATCCCTTCTGAAGAGGTGCACTATAGTTTTCTTGCTGCATTAAATTATTTTTATGCATCAGTAATCAGTACAAAAGAGTTTTTAAAACTTAATCAGAATGAATTAAGTTAAAAGATTTGATACTCAAATTGATTATATTTAAGAGTTTATTTTTCAACTATGAACTTTTGGATCGTTTATTGTAAATAAAATTTTGCATTCATTGTATTAAAAAATTACTATATTTGCAAATCATATATATGGAGTTCAGAAACCATTTAAACGAGGCGAACCGAAAAGCCAAAAGAGTAGGGATTTAAAATTAAAAAAATAAAAAAATGAGTACAGAAAATGTAGAATTAATGCGCATGGCCAGAGAATCTCTAAAAGGGAAATGGGGTTTGGCAATTGGAACTTTTGTTGTATGTATGATCATAGTCGGAGCTATCCAATTGATCCCAATGGGTGGTGGTCTCCTTGCCATTTTCATTACAGGTCAGTTTACATTAGGATTGACAATCTTTGCTTTGTCTATTTCCAGAAATCAAGAAGCAAAATTGGAACAAATTTTCTTAGGCTTTAACAGATATGGTACTGCATTAGGAGCATATCTCTTAATGGCACTTTTTACATTTTTATGGACTTTACTTCTTATTATTCCCGGAATCATTGCAGCACTTTCTTATTCCTTAACTTACTTTATTTTAGCAGATGACGAAACTATTGGTGCCAATGACGCTATAGACAAAAGTAAAAAAATGATGGATGGGTATAAATGGAAATTATTCTGTTTAGGATTAAGATTCTTCTTACTAGGGTTACTTTGTATTTTAACTTTAGGAATTGGATTCTTTTGGTTATTTCCTTATATACAAGTTACTTATGCGAAATTCTATGATGATGTTAAAACTAACTATATAGAATCTCAACAAGTTTAAGATTTTTTCAAAAAAATGTACATCAATAAACATTGAAACAAGGCGAATAAAAAAGCCGACAATGAAAAGTATTACAAAATATCAAAATTCTGTATCTTTTACAACAATTGACGATCCTCAAACAGTTAAAAATGAACTATTTGAAGTGTTTATATCTAAACTTGAAGAAAGGAAAGCATCCTCAATCAAACAGGAGGAAGATTATATTTTGTACAAAGTAAATTTTTTTAGATTTGTTTCAAACTGGAATCTATTGAACACCATTTCTGATGGATATATTCATTTTGAAATTACAGATCATCAAATTGAAGTCAATTACCAGATCAGATTCAATGACATTTTTTTCATTTCCTGCTTTATGGCTTTTGCTTCAATATTAGCAGGATATGACATTGTTGCTAAGATAATCATACCAATTCTCATTTTTTTAATATATTATGGATTAAATGTTTCTATTTGTATTTTAAGATATAAACATTTTATAAAAAAAACCATTACAGAATATTTAGAAAAAGATATATGTTCCTTAACTAAAGAACAAGAAGAATGGATCGCTGATGATTCAAAATGCGATGCGTGTGGAGCCACCTTAAAACCATCAGATAAATATTGCCAGAATTGCGGATTATTGGTGAGAATTGATATGTAACTCGTTATAAATAAAATAAAAATGAATCAAATAAAAAAGAAAACATTTCATTTATTAATTATCATTTTTGGATTATTCTTTTGTAATTCAATTTTTTCTCAAGAACAAACAGTTGGTAAAGTGAAAAATATTGATTATGAGAATATGGACATTGTTCTAAATGGCAAAGTAAAATCAGTAATGATCATAACACATGAACCTGATTATTCTTGTGATACAATAAAGCCATACTTTGATTACACAATATTTGAAGGATTCATTCCGGGTGTATGTTGGGTTGTACAATGTAAGGTTGATACTCTAATTTATAATTTCGACTCCCACTTGGTAATATCCCAAATAATAAAAAATAACTTTTTAGTAATTAAAGAAAATGTTGGGAAAATTGAAAGAACAGAATATAACTTTACAAATGGCTTAATTCAATCACAAAAAACTACTATAAATGGCAAAAAGGATCATTTTATTCGATATAAATATGATTCTCATTGTAATTTAATTAAAAAAACTGTGGTTTCTAAAAACTATAAATCAATTGTTTATTATCAATATGATGAAAGGGACAATTTAATCGAGAAAAAAGAATATTTGCAACATAAAAATGATCTCTTTTGGCCCAGATTACGTAGTCAGGAAAAATACAAATATGATTCTTCCAGTCATCTTATTGAAAAGAAATGGGCCGGAAATAGAGTTAATGTTTTCAAATATGATACTTTAGGAAACAAAATCGAAGAAGGATACTATTCCAAATTTACTGCAAAGAGTTCAATCTATTATCCAAGTAAAGGATTTGAATATGATTCAAATAATAACTTAATAAAAAGTTATTGTTTAAGTGATGTAATGCCATATAAAACTGATTGTTATTACATCTATGACAACCAACAAAGGATAATTGAGAATAAAGGTTTAAAAATCGGGAATGATACTGTGGTTGATTACCATTATATTTTTGCATATAATGAAAATGGAAAATTAATCAAAAAAGAAGCGTTAATTGGAAGAGGATTTTGGGAAAATAATTATGAAAAAAGTTTTAATATGATCATCTATCAATACAATGAATATGGTAACATCATTAAGCAAGAAAATTATGGTAGTGAAAATAATAAAGATCCCAATATTATTCAATTTTTTTACACATACGATTCTCATGGTAACTGGATCAAAAAGGAAACCTGGATGGGAAAAACAAAGGATAAATTAGAGAGAACAAAAATTGAAGATCGAATTATTGAATATTATTAACATATCCCAATCCCTCTATTTTTTACTGATCTTATATAACTCCGTAATCATCTGTCCTCGTTGGGTTGACCAATATTCCAAATCACAGACAATAATCAGATTTTTTCGGGCACGACTTACAGCTGTATTGATGAGATGCATCCCTTTACTGATAGGCCTTTGGGTATCCACAAACCACTTGTCGAACGTATCCACTACACTCAAAATGACCGTATCCCACTCCCTACCCTGCGAACCATGAACAGTAAGAAACTTGTATTCATTTCGTTCCTGAGGCATGTTTTTCCCCAATAATTTTACCTGATTTTTATAAGGCGTTAATACAATATAATCCGTATTTCCCTGCTTTTTAAGATTGAAAATCAAGTTTTTAATCTCTAAAACTTCATTGATAGAACATCTCGATCTTAATTCATCCACTTTTTTTGCATCTATAAAGTGTATTTGTGTTTCACCATTAGGATTTAATGAGTGAAATGATGGAGTATATACATTTCGGGCTAATAATCTGGCCAGATTGTCACCAAAACGATACGTGGCATCTAATGAAGTTTGTACCATATAAGAGGGTGCATAAGGTGCATTTTTCAGGTATTGATCTCTGCAAATATCTCTTTCAAATCTAAATAGCGTATCTAGAAAAATGGATGATTGAGCCCATAAGAAGACATTGTGGTATTGTTCCTCTTTTTCAATATCAAAATCATTAATTTCACATACCGGCGGTAATTGTTTGTGATCCCCAAAAAAAGTTATGGGTGTAGAACGATTGAAGAGGGTGAGCGTTTTGGCCATATTAGCATAGCCTGCTTCATCTAAAAACAGATGATCTACAATCAACTTTGTGTCTGTATAACGTCCAATATAGCCATCAATTGTGCAGGCAACCAGATTGACCAGTCTTAAACGTGCTTCCGTGGAATTGGCAGCAATATGATTCCGTTTTATTTGCAATGCTTCAATTTGTGCCTCCAAAATATCCCAACTGGTATTCATATATTCTTTGAACAGAGGCTCATCTGTTTCCAATTGCTTTTCAATCATCTGAATCGAAGTAACTAATTGTTTGTGAACCATTTTACAATTAAAGAGGGAAAGTTCTTCCATTAACATCTCCCATTCAGGGAACTGTACAAACTTTTGCTTTATGGAATCAATAATGGGTTCTGCTTTCTTATGAATTTTGATCCGCTCCTTTTTATCACTTGGCATAGTTTTCGAAAGCTCCATCAATTCATCAAAAAGTGGAGGCAGATTCTTGATCTGATCGTACATTTCCCAGGTTTCGTTGAAGTCTTGTACCCTTTTCAATATATCGATCTGATTGTCAAAATCGGTGAGATTTTTAGTAATTCCCTGATCTTCACATACTTCAGGAAACATCTCTACAAAATTTTTGGAAGGAGATCCCAATCGTAAAATTTTACTTCTTTTTACACCTGCTTTGTCTGTCATTTTAATGACAGCCCGCAGCACTTGTTCCAAGGCATTATTAGTTGGTGCAATTATGGCTACTTTATCCCCATTTTTGATATAATGGAGTATGGCATAAGAGAGTACAAACTGTGTTTTACCGGTACCTGGCGCACCCCAAACATAGGTAAAAGGATTTGTAAACACCGTTTTAATAGCTTCTTTCTGATTATCTGATGGTTGTAAATGCTTTTCTTCAAAAAATGTGATATTGTCAACCGATTCTGCATATTTGGATGGCAATGAAGGAAGTTCAATCTTCGCTCCATTCATCTTAAACCAGGACTTAACCCTTACAACCAGAAATTTTAAATCAGAAATTACTTTTAAATCTGTATGTCTTAGCGATTCAAATGCAGGTTTGGCCTTTTCTCCCGGTTTAATCAACAGAAAATTTTTATCAGTATCGTATTCTACTACTTTGACTGCTAATGTATCATACCGTTTTCCATTTCTTAAATTTTTAAAAAAGAGGGCCTCCGTATCAACTATTTTTCCTGCAATTCTAATTTTGAGGAGCATATCAGATTTATGAATATATTCCAATTCAAGGACATCCAATTCCTGAATCCCTTTATCATTTTGATTTAAAAAGTTGTAATACGCTTCGGCGCTGTTGATTCCTATTTCTCTGATTTCAGGTATGGTCATAATGGTAAGTTTTATTTAGTTTTATGAGTTCGTGATATTAATCGTGCAAAGATAGAAAATAATTTAACAGATAACAAATAAAAAGTAATAAGTAAAAAGTAAATGAAAAAGGTAATAGCCCTGTACTTTAGTGCAGGGCTATGATTGAAAAAAGTGAAAGTAATAAATTCATAATGAAAAAATTACATTTTAACATTTTATTTGTAAAAGTGATCATTTTTTTACTATTTTTGCAATTGAATTGTAAATTAGTCAAAATTTGCATCATTGTAAAACACAAAAATAGTTATATGGATTTTAAGTCTAAATTAGAAAAAATGAAAAAGAGATCTATCCCTTTAGATCTTTCATTTTTTAAAACAGAATATGAAGACACTCATATAAAATATTATCGGTTAGCATTACTCTATATCGGAATATGTTTTCCTTTGACTGCATTTATATATAAATTTTTATCTATTCATTTTATTGATCCCTTTTGGTTGAGGGTAATCATTTCATTTTTGTTTTTATCGGTTTGTATTACAAGCTTTAAAATTAAATTCATATATCATAACATCGTTGCACTATTTAATTTTTGTCTTTTTACAATATTCCTATGGTCTTTATATATAGCCAGTATTAACGATTTTTCATTGGTTACATCGATCACCTTTATTATAGTTGTATCGATTAATTGTGCTGCTATAAAGAAAACACGATACATTTTATTTTATATTGTTTTTTCAACAATAATAATGGTTCTATTCTTTATCAGATTTAAAATTGATTTTGAATTAGGTTTCACCATTCTATTATTAACTATGACTATTCAATTTGTGGTATATCTTATTATAAAATCAAAAAATGAAGCAGAATTATTATTGATTGATAGTGAAATGAAAATGAGGTATTTGATTGATGCATTGGGTGAGGGAATCGGAATTATAAATGAAAAAAATATTATTCTATATGCAAATCCTTCTGCTCATCAAATATTTGAAATTCAGGCAAATCAGTTATTTCAATCACCAATATCCTCTTTTTTAATTGAAGAATCTATTAAATCATTTATTCAACGTCCAAAACTAGATAAAAACTTTAATAGCCAAACATTTGAACTACTTATTCAAACCAAAAATAACGAATGTAAAACATTACTTGTTACAGAATCTTTATATAATATGGAATATCATGATTTTTATGGTACTATCATGGTTTTTAGAGATATTTCAGATCGCAAAATTAAAGAGATAGAATTAAAAGAGGCTAAAAAAAAGGCGGAAGAGAGTGAACGGTTAAAATCTTCATTTTTAGCTAATATGAGTCATGAAATTAGAACTCCAATGAATGGAATCATTGGATTTACTGACCTAATGAGCCAAACAGAATTAACGTATGAAGAACAAAAACATTACAGTTCGATCATACATCAATGTTGTCATAAGTTATTGAATGTGATCAATGATATTATTGACGTTTCCAAGATTGAAGCAGGAATGGTTGAAGTACGAAAAGATGCAATGGATGTAAATGATCAGCTCCAATTAATTTATCAGTTTTTTAAACCGGAAGTGGAAGCAAAAGGGATGGAATTGATTATTAAATATGGATTAAAAGATCATGAGTCTTCAATTATTACTGATGCAGATAAATTTTATTCCATATTAACTAATTTGGTTAAAAACAGCATCAAATATTCTCATCAGGGTTATATCGAGTTTGGATATCATGTAATCAATGAAAATTCAAATATAAAAGAACTTCAGTTTTATGTTACGGATACCGGAATAGGGATTCCTATTGATCGTCAAGAATCTATCTTTGAGCGTTTTATACAAGTAGATTTAGATAATAGAAGATCTTATCAAGGTTCAGGCTTAGGGCTTTCAATCGCAAAATCTTATGTTGAAATGTTAGGTGGAACAATTGGAGTTGAATCTGTAGAAGGGATCGGTTCAACTTTTTATTTCACAATACCTTATCATACTGTTCAAAATTGATTTTTTTCTAAAATAAATCGTATATTTGCAGGTTAATATTCGTAATATACCGGTTTATGAAAAAATTTTTATCTGTTATTTTATTTGTCATTTTAACCTATTCAGGTTATAGTCAACAACCTGTAAATGAGATCTTTTTAGATTCATTATACTCAATTGCTCCGCAATTACTTTCAGTCAAAGATCAATCAATATTGCAGGACTTGCCGGTTTTTTCAATGGATGTTGTTCAAAGAAATTCTTCAATTCCTTCTATGGTTGACAATTCACAAACCTATTATTTCCCTTACATTTTTTATCAATCAGCTTTAGAGTGCGGACAAGCCAGTACGCTCACTTATTTATTCACTTATGAATTAGCTGTAAGAAGAAATCGTTTTGTACTATTTGACAATCCAATATACACCTATCATATTCCTTCCCATTTTGCATGGAATTTTTGTAATGGGGGAGCCAGTTCCGGAGTAAGTGCAATGGATACCTGGCAGGTGATCAGGACAGCAGGTTCTCCTTTTACACCCGACTGGGGAACTTCTTATGCTGCCGGTGGTGCCAGTAAGTGGATCTCCGGATATGACAAGTATTATAGAGCTATGCAAAACAGAATTGTGGATATGTACGCAATTCCTACTACAACAGCAGAAGGAATCAATACTTTAAGACATTGGATTGCAAATCACTGCACTGGTGAAGGACAAGGTGGAATGGCCCATTTTTACTGCACTTATCAAGGAACAAACGGCACTTTACCCGCTGGAACTCCTGAAGGTGGAAAAGCTGTGATGACCACTTTCTCGTCTTATGTAAATCACTCTCAAACCATTGTTGGTTATAACGATTCCATTCGATATGATTATAACGGAGATGGTCAATATACAAACAATATTGATATCAATGGAGATGGAGTTCTTAATGTAAAAGATTGGGAAATTGGAGGTGTGATTTTTTGTAACTCATTCGGAACCGGTTGGGGGAACAACGGATTTGCTTACCTACCCTACAAAAAATTAGCAGAAACACATACCGAAAACGGAGGAATCTGGAATGCCTGCGTTTATATCGTAAATCTTAGAGATGAAGTGTTCCCTCAAATCACCTACAAAGCAACCATCAAGCACGATAAACGTGGAATGATCCGATTAACCGCCGGAATCAATCCTGATATAAATGCCACAACACCTAGTACTACTATTGGATTTAACGTTTTTAATTTTCAAGGAGGTGAAATGTCAATGCAAGGTGGTAGTTTAGAAGCTGATAAAATACTGGAATTAGGTTTGGATGTTACCCCTTTACTAAACTCCATGGAACCAGGTGCCCCTTATAAGTTTTTCTTAGGCGTTACTGAAAATGATCCAAGTGGAACAGGAACCGGTCAAATCGCAAATTTCTCTGTAATGGATTATACTGGATCAACTCCTGTAGAAATTCCATGTAACAGTACTAATACTGTAATTGCTAACAATACAACAACTTACCTTGGAGTTAGTCATACTTTAAACTTTACAAAACCCAATATTACTACTGATACTGTTACTGTAAGTGCTTTTGAGAATTTTTCTAAACAATTAGAAGCTGAAAATGGAGTACCTCCTTATCGCTGGGAACTTTCTCATGAATACAATCTGGAAGAATTTACTGCACCTTACCCTACAAATGATGGTACAGTTGTTTCTTTATCCAGTACAGACAATGGGTATGCCACCATTCCACTCCCTTTTAGTTTTCCATTTTTTGAAACCAAATACAATCAAATTGTGGTTTTTGCAGATGGATATATCGCATTTCGATACGATACATACAACTGGCCATTTTTAAAAGATGCTGATAATCAATTAAGAACTTCCAGATTTATTGGACCTTTCAGAGGTGATCTGGTGGTTTCTTCCTTGAAAAAAACGTCAGATGCCAATAGTATCACCTTAACTTTCAGTGCTAATATTAAAAGTCAAACCGCTAACAGTGTTAAATTTACTGTAAAATTATACAATACAGGCGTAATTGAATATTACTACGGAGATATGAGTTACACCGGATCCAGTTTTATCTCTGTTTTATCCAGAGGTGATGCTATTATTTTTGCCAAAACGGCGATTTCAGGCGTACCTGCTGCTTCTTGTGCTAATAGAAATTTCAGATTTACTCCTCCCCCTTCAATTGCAGGATTAACTTTAACTCGAACCGGTGAACTTACCGGAAGAATGGATATGGCTTTAGATCATGTACCTGTGGCCGTTACCTGTTGTGATAACAACGAAGTTAGGACTACTAAAATTATTAATTTCTCAAGTACTTATAATTCTGCTTTATTGATATCAAACATTGATGTAAATGCCAACGGAAGCACAAACATTTGTGCCGGTGATACCGTTATTTTATCAGTTACTGTTAGAAATGTGGATACAATTGGATTAGATGGTTGTAATCTTAAATTCTCTATACAAGATGATTATATCACCTTATTAGATAGTACAGAATATTTTGGATATATTGCAGGAGGAAATGAATATATTTTAAACAATAGTATTAAATTCGTTGTTGATGGAACCACTCCTAACAACTATAATGCCGAATTTGCTACTCTAATTACGACATCAAGTAACATCAATTCCAGTGGTGTTCAAAATTTTATTATCAAAGGAAGAGATATTGATGTGATCGATTTTAGTTTAGTATCCGGAAATAATAATGTATTTGACCCGGGAGAAAATAGCAATTTTACAGTTGTAGCAAAAAATACAGGAGCATCTGAAATCAATAACTTACGCTTTGTAGTTCATTTTGCTGAACCTGAATTAACCCCTACTGTCGCTCAAGTAGATATTACTACTTTAGGGATTGATGCAACAACCAATTTGCCTTTTGAAATCGGTGTCAATAATAATTTTGTATCAGGAACAACTGTTGATGCCCTTATAGATGTTTATATAAATAATAATTTCTTTAAAACAATCATTATTACATTGGTCGGAGAATCTAATTGTTTTGGATTTGAAGACGGATTTCCTGCTCCTATAACCTTTTCAGATACAGCCTGGGTGATATCCAATACAATAAGTGCTGGAGGTTTACAAGCTGCTGAATCAGGTGTAATAACTCACCTACAACAATCCAGTATGTATTGGCAAAAAAATATTGTAGTAGATGGCGAAATCAGCTTCCAAAGAAAAGTTTCTTCTGAAAATACTTATGATTTCCTCCGTTTCTTTATCGATGGAGTGAAGAAAGCAGAATGGAGCGGAGAACAAAATTGGGCTTTAGTTTCATACCCTGTTACAGCTGGGAACCACTTATTCCAATGGCAATATTATAAAGATTTATCTGTAAATACCGGAAGTGATAAAGCCTGGGTTGATGATATCTGTTTCCCAACAGATAATAGTGCAATCCCCACTTTAAGTGTAACTCCTGAAACGGTTTATATTGAATTACCTATGGGCTCCACTTTAGATTCAAATGTAACATTAACCTCTACAACACCTATATATGCCATTTTTACCAATACTATATCAGATACACTTAATAATCCTGTAAACTGGTGTACGTTAAATTATCCAAACGGGAGTGTCAACAGTCTGCAATCCAGACAAATAAGATTATCTTTCAACACCCGAAACAAAGTAGTAGGCGAAGTTTATCTTGCCAATTTGACTACCAATGTGACTGATGGAAATCAGGTGATTACACCTATTCAGATGAAAGTTGTGTCTGGATTAGGAGTAGATGATAATAACATCTCCAATGTTTCTTTAGTTTATCCAAATCCTACCAAAGACTTCATAACCATAAGTAACAAGGATCAAATCATCGAATCTGTTCAGGTTTTTGATGTAAATGGGAAACTATTATGGGAACAATCTGTAAATCAAAATATGGTTGATCTTAACCTTAGTTCAATCAGTTCCGGAATTTACTTTGTGAAAATCACAACTGAAAACCAAGCAGTTCAAAATGTAAAAGTGATCAAAAACTAATTGCTGCCACTCTGACTAATGGTTTTCTCTACTCCTCTATTCCTGTTCTACTTTTTACCTGTATTTTTGGTATTGTATTACATCTCCAATCATAAAATTCAAAATATTTTATTATTGGTTTTTAGTATTTTCTTCTACACCTGGGGCGCCCCTAAGTTTATCCTGATTGTTCTTGGTTCATTGCTGATCGACTTTTATATCATCAAAAAGATGAGCCACTATGAAGGGAATAAAAGAAGATGGTTCCTAATCGCTTCCATTATTTTAAATACAGGTTTTCTGTTGTATTTTAAATATGCCAATTTCTTTGTTGAAAATGTGAATAGCATCATGAGTTGGTTTGGAATAGAAGCTGTTTCGTGGACCAAAGTGTTACTACCGATTGGAATCTCGTTTTTTACATTCCAAAAAATGTCCTACACGATTGATGTGTATCGCAAAAATGGAAATCCATTGAAAACGGTTTTTGATTATGCTCTTTACATTCTAATGTTTCCACAACTTATTGCAGGTCCAATCGTTAGATACAAAGAAGTGGAATCACAATTATACGATAGATCTCAAAATAATGGATTCGATAATCGTTTAGTTGGATTTATACGATTTTCAATTGGGCTTTCCAAAAAAGTTTTAATTGCTAATGTATTGGCGGAACAAGCGGATGCCATTTTTGCAGTATCACCCGATTATTTCTCTACGGGAACAGCATGGATAGGATTATTAGCATATACATTCCAGATCTATTTTGATTTCTCTGGATATTCAGATATGGCATTAGGAATTGGAAAAATGATAGGATACGAATTTCCTGAAAATTTTAATTTCCCCTACATTTCACAGAGTATTTCAGAGTTTTGGAGAAGATGGCATATCACTTTAGGAAACTGGATGAAAGATTATCTTTATATTCCATTGGGTGGAAATCGGGTTAAAATTCAAAGGATATATCTAAATCTGATCATCGTTTTTACCATTTCCGGTTTTTGGCATGGTGCAGCCTGGACATTCATTGCCTGGGGTGCTTATCATGGCATTTTCCTGATTGCTGATCGGGTTTTTCTTCTCAAAATTCTTCAAAAAATCGGTAAAATACCTGCAACCATCATCACATTCTTCTTTGCAATCATGGGATGGGTTCTGTTTCGTTCCGAATCAATCTCTTATGCGATAAGTTTTTATCGGAAACTGTTCAGCTTTGACAATCGTATGGATGAATTCTATTTTGATAGCCGATTAGTTACTATTCTTTCTTTGGCTGCTCTTTTCTCTTTTATGGGAATTATTAAAAAAGTGGAACTCTATCAATATGATCTTTATAATAAAAATATAAAACTTAAACCTTTAATTGTCTCCGTTTTATGTGCTGTTGTTTTATATGTTTTATGCGGAGGTTCTTTGATGGCAGGAGGTTTTAATCCTTTTATCTACTTCAGATTTTAATTGTAACTATGACAAAAATTAGAGATTCTTTTAACAATAGAAATTTGATCACTAAAATATTTTTTGGGGTTATCCTTTTTGTTTTATTGATTCCTGTAGGATTTTCATGGTTCAAACATGGATATGGTCCTGAATTAAACAGCATCAATAGATCGAAAGTATCAATCAAAGATCTAACTTTAAAAGATTTTATCAATAATAGTTTTCAGGATAAAATGGAATCTGCCTGTAAAAACCCCATCTCTTTTGGAAACTATTGGGTACGGTTTCACAATGAATGGCAATATAGGTTATTCAGAGCATCCAAAACTGAAAAACTGATATTAGGGAAAGAGGATTATTTCTATGAAGAGATGTATATTACAGAATATCTTGGGCATAATTTTATCGGGGATCAACTGATGAAAAAACGGGTTGAAGAGTTGAAAAATCTTCAGGATATCCTAAAAAAAGAGTATCAAATTGATTTAATTCCTGTTATTGAACCCGGTAAAGCGTATTTTAGCCCGGAATTTATACCGGACAGATACCGTCCCGACCAAAAAGGGCGTTCCAATTATGAAAGTTTTATTGATTGGTCTAAAAAACTTGGAGTTACCTATTTAGATATTAATCAATATTTTAGAGAATTAAAAAAGAATGCTCCTCATCTGTTGTATTCAAAATATGGAGTTCATTGGAGTACTTTTGGATTGTGGAAAGCTGCTGATACTTTAACTCATTTCATAGAAAATCAATGTAACATCAATTTACCGAAGATCATCCATTTGGGAGATACCAATTCCACATTCAACAAAGACTTGGATTTTGATTTAGAGCCACCTATGAATTTGTTATGTGAACTTCCTCATGAAAAGATGAATTTTCCTATCAAAAAAATAGTGGCAAGCAACAACTCAACAAGACCTAAAGTATTAACTATTGGCGATAGTTACTATTGGGGACTGATCAATTCAGGATACACCGAACAAATGTTTTCTCAGCACGACTATTGGTATTACAATAAAACAAAATGGCCCAATATTTGGGCATGGAACGATACCGTTAATATATCACAGTTAAAGCAACAGGTTTTGGAGCATCAGATCGTATTGATCATGATCACGGATGCTAACATATACAAATTTGGATGGGAGTTTTTAGAACAAGCATTAGTACAATTTGCCCCTAACACCAAAATAGATCCTGATTTACTGATTATCAACGATTTATTTCGGGATAGCAACTATTACAATCAACTTCGGATTGAAGCTATTCGTCAAGGAATTTCATTTGAAAAATATCTTCAAATCAAAATTCAGGAGATTAAACAACGAAAATAATCGAATGCTCAGAATGCTCAATGTGCTCGTGTGCTCAATGTGCTCATTATTCATTATTCATTATTCATTTGCCTTTCGCCTTTCGCCTTTTGCCTTTCGCCTTTCGCCCTTCGCCTTTTGCCTTTCGCCTTTCGCCTTTCGCCTTTCGCCTTTTGCCTTTCGCCTTTCGCCTTTCGCCTTTCGCCTTTCGCCTTTCGCCTTTCGCCTTAATTAAATTCCATAAACTTCTTTAATCGCATCAGAGGTTCTTTCAAAGATTTTATTTTCAGTTAATTTTATTTTATAGAATGGCTCATTTTCAATGGCTTTCAAAATCAACTCATTAACACCGGCAAGGTAAACTGTTTCGTTTGAAGCTTTTAATATCTCAACCAACTCACCCAAATATTCTACACCGTCATTATCCGCATAAAAAGCATTTCTAAGAGAGATAACGACATATTTATTATTGATTATTTTATTTACTGTTTCAATATGAGCTGGCATATTGATATAAGTAAGTGTCCCGGTTATTTTATAAACTACCAGTTCTGCAGTCAATGTTTCTCTTTTGGCAACTGCAGGGCTCAATAAAGTCTCTTCCAATTTACCATCTTTCCATAATGTAACTTCTGTACTCCCGTAAGAAACATGATTCACAAAAATAAGTAATGAAATAAAACTACCTACCAAAAGTGCAGTGATTGGATCTTCAATAACGGTAATAACTGCAACTGTTGTAGTGATAGCGAAAGCTGCTTTTTTGTTATAAATCAATTTAATAAAGTGTTTTACTTCAGACATACGGATGGCAACCACAAACAAAATAGCCCCAATGATTACCATAGGTAACATTTTAAAGAAAGTTAGTAGAAATAAGACGATGATTGCTAAAAAGAGAGCACTTATAATACCTGAAACTCTACTGGTTGCGCCACTTTTAATGTTTAAAGCAGTTCTTGCTAAAGCAGCAGTAGCAGGTATCCCACCCATCAATCCGGAACCTAAGTTAGCGATAGAGAGTCCTAATACCTCTTTAGATCTATTGAAAGGAACCTTCGTCATCTGTTTTGCAATCTGACCAGAAAGAAGTGTTTCCAAAATACCGATCACTGATACTGCAAACGCAGTTGACCATATTTTTTTTGTGAAAAATATGGAAGGGTTAATTTCTTTATAGAAGTTTTCGAAAAAAACAGGTTTGATATCCGCAAACTTATCAGATAGTATAGTTAATGAAAAGGTTGAGTTTGTTTTATCTAAAATAATAGCTGCAATAATTCCAATAAAAGCTATAATGATAGATCCCGGAAGTTTTTTTATTTTTTTATCCCAAAGAATGATAAACAAAACACTAAAAATGAAAATGGCAAAAACAGCCCATCGAATTTTAGAAAAGTGGGATAAAGTAGCCACAATATTATCGATCATATTCTCTGTTTTTGCAACACCTGTTACCCCTAAAATGGAGTCCAACTGTCCAAATGCAATTAAAAAAGCAACCCCTAGAGTAAATCCTTGTACAACACTTCTGGGGATAAAGATGATATACTTATCGAATTTAAAGATATAGAAAAGGAAAATGATGATACCGGCAACAATGGCGATGATTGGTAAAGCAAAAGAGCCATTTGTTATGGCAAAAGAGATTAAAATACCTGAAAGGGCTCCGGTTGGTCCAATAATATTAAACGGACTTCCCCCTAGAAATGCACCAATTAGACCCGCCCAAAATGCGGTTATAATCCCTTGCACAGGAGTTGCACCTGATGCAATGGCAAGTGCTAGTGATAAAGGTATGCTGATAAACGCAACTGTAAGCCCTGATTTCCAATTTAATTTTAGTTGATTTTTGAGTAATTTAGAATCCATAATTGAAATTTTTTAAATAATAAATGACAAAATTAAAAAAATGTCAAAGTTTATAAAAAGTTATAAAATATAGATTATCAATAATTTACGAAGAGTAAATAATAAATAATGATCAATTTTTTAGATAAGAATTTGTTTGGCAAAGGTAACGAAATCTTTTGAAATAGGACTACTTTTCTTTGATTCTGTTATGGATCTCCTGAATTGCCAGAATATTTCTTGGTGATATTACATCTATCCATCCTGATTCAATGGGAAAGGTTCTTTTATTTTTTACTGCTTGAAGTTCGGTATAAGGGTATGTGGTAACAAAATATTGGAAATCCTCTTTTCTGACAAAAATCAGATCAGGATTTTCATCAAAAAGGAATTCTCTGCTGACACTCCATGTTTTTAGTTTTTCACCAACATTTCTTCCACCTGCCCGAATGATTATATCATGAATGTGGGTGTTTTTGGGAGCAGTAAAATCTCCTGCAGGGCCATATCCGACAACGTAATATACTGATTTTCGTTTTTTGGTTGTGTCTATTTGAATTTGTGCCATTTGCTGTTTCAGTTCTGATACTTTTTGAAATGACAATGACTCTTTATTCACTATTTTACCCAAATTTAGGAGAGCTGAGTAGATTCCTGAAATTTCATTTTCCTCTTTTATTGCGATCACTTTGATCCCCGATTTTTCCATTTTATCCACATCTGCTTTGGAAATAATGGAACCAATGAGTACTAGGTCGGGGTTAAAAGAGAGTAGTTTTTCAATATTAATCTGAACAAGGCCTCCTGTTTTGGGCAGTTTTTCAGTTTCTGGCGGGTATTTACAAAATTCAGAAACGGCAACTAATTTTTGTTCTGATTCGAGTAAATAAATAAGTTCGGTAATAGCCGGTGAGAGGGAAATAATTCTAAGTGGCTCTTTTTCAAGTGTTACCGTTCTATTGTACGAATCATGAACTTCTAAAAAGAAGCCCGCCGACTCCTTTTGGGGGGAGCGGCAGGCTACACACAGAGAAATAAAATAAAAATATACTATTACCTTTAACAGGTGGATAGCCTTCACAACGTTCTAATTTAGGAGTAACTCGTTATATTTTCTGAGGGTGTCCAATACATTCACTTTTACATGAACAAAATCATCAGTACCTGCAGATTTTAGAGTTTCGATGCATTCTGAAGGGTAACCGGCGATCACAAAGAGTGCATTTTGCATTTTTTCTTTGGATAATTGTGCCGCTTGAACACCTAAATGAGCATACTCTTCATCAGAACTGCACATTACAATAACATTGGCCTGTGCATTTTTCGCAGCTTCAATACCCTCTTCAATGGTATTAAATCCTGCATTATCAATAATTTCATAACCTGAACATCCGAAAAAGTTAGTGATAAAACCAGCTCTTGCTTGTCTCATAGCCAAATTGCCTATTTTGAACAAGAAAACTTTTGGTCTTTCATTTTCTTTTGCAAACTGTTCAGTTGCGATTCTAAGATCTTCAAATGCTTTAGCGCCATGGTAAGATTGTAATCCGGATGAATCGGAAGCACAATATCTTTCCATTTTGTCAAGCATCATCTCATTAGTATTTGGATATTGATTGGTTCCCAATAAAATATATTTACGGGTTGCAATATCCATATTTCTTTTATTACAACTTTGTAATATTTCAGCTTTCACTTCACCATTTTCAACCAATGCAATCATCCCACCATTCTTTTCAACATGTTGGAATAATTTCCATGCATGTTCAGCGATAGAATTGGTTAAATTTTCAATATAGTAGGAACCTGCAGCAGGATCAACAACCTGATCAAAGTAAGATTCTTTTTTAAGAATAACCTGAATATTTCTGCTGATTCTGGAAGAGAAATCATCTTCTTGTTTGTAAACCATATCAAATGGTTTCAATGCAATAGAGTCGGCCCCACCAATAGCAGCTGCCATTCCCTCTGTTGTTGATCTTAAAATATTAACATAAGGATCATACAATGTTTTATTCCAGGAAGAAGCAACGGTATTGATTTTAAGTTGATAAGCACAATCACATTGAGGATTATACTGATCAACAATAGTTGACCAAAGTAATCTGATGGCTCTAATTTTAGCTATTTCCATGAAATAGTTGGTGCCAACTGAGAGGGTAAATTGTAATTTACGGGTAATTTCATGAACAGGAACCCCTTTTTCAGAAAGATAAGCAATATACTCCCCGGCAATTCCGAGTGCATATCCTAATTCCTGAATGATCGTTGCTCCGGCGTTATGCAATGCCAACCCGTTTACATTAATAATTCTGAACTTTTTAAGATCTTTAGTTAAATCAAGTAATTCTTGAACCTGATCAAGATCTTCTTGTTTAGAACGGTAAAATTTACCTTGTTTTAACGCAAAAACAATAGCATCAAAGTTAATGGCTCCGATGATTGTTTCTTTATTAAAGTTATGTTTATCAATATAAGCTACAAAAAGCTTAACTAGTTCAATATAGGATTTGGAGTGGTTAAACTGTACTCCATTTTTTTCAAGATCAATACCGTTTAAAAGCAATTCCATATCAGTAGCAGAAGTGATGTCAGCACTATTAAATGCTATCATATTGGCACCTCTGGTTAAAGCATCAATGGCAATCATATTTGCTTTTTTGGGATCTTTTTCGGTAATTTCCTGAACAACTTCCCAATCATTAGTATGAGTTTTATACCCTCTGGTATAAGGAAATTCATTAGGAAGTGAGTCTAAATAAGAGATATTCAACAGATCTTCAGCTCTATAATATGGACGAACATCAAATCCCTCATCAGTGTGCCAAACCAACTTTTTGTTATAGTCGGCACCCTTGAGATCTTTCAAGATCACCCCTTCCCATTCTTGGGTAGAGACTTCAGGAAACTGCTGAAACAAATTTTGGTTACTCATAACTTTTTTTAGTTCTAAAAAAATAGGACACAATCAGGCTGCAAAGATATAAAATAATTTTTAATTTTCACGTATCAGAACTTTTATTATTTTCCCGATATACATTTTATGAAAATCGTTCTTTGGATATACCGATTCAGGGATACTTTTATCTACAAATCCTTGATATTCAATATTATCTGAATATATCTTTTTACATTCAATAACTAAGCGTGCCTGTTTATAATAAACATTTCCCAAATCTGTTGCAATTGGGATTAGTCCGGTTTCGGAAATTTTATTCACAAATTTGCCGGATGTCGACCCACAAAAATTCAAAATGGACCGATCTTTTTCTTCAAAAAAAGTAAGGGTAAAATACTCTTCTTTTTCAGTAAATTGATAAGTATATCTTTGAGGGCGAATAAATATGAAGGCAACAGGTTCATTCCAAAGATTTCCAATTCCGCCCCAGCTTGCTGTCATCATATTACAAGAGTCGATTTGACCTGCAGTTATCAACATCCAATCATCTGCAATCAATTTAACAACATTATCATTCAGATCTCTGATTGAGATCTCTTTAAAAATTTCATTTTGGGCATTGCTATTCATAATAGTCATTAAATTTAGGAATAATAAAAAGATGGTATAAAATGAAAAATTTTTCATTATTGTACTTTTTGTATCACTTTATTCATGATTTCAATAATGATATCATCAGTGATTGGTTTAATAAACTCTTTATCTTGAAGTATTTTTGTTATTTCATGAGTATCCATAATATCTTTTTTAGCTTCCTGATACACTTCATCCCAGGTTAAATTTTTAAGAGCAACACCTTCTTTGATCGCTTGCAGAGCCACATCTGCTGCCACTTTGGGGAACAATTCCCATTCAAGCATATTGGGCATAATGTTTTCAATAGTGATTCCTCTATTTTCAGCAAAATCAGCAATAGAGTGTGCTGCTTTTATCGCCATGGTATCGGTAATTTTTCTGGCTGACACCAACAGGGTTCCTTTTAATATTGATGGAAAACATACTGAGTTATTTACTTGATTAGGAAAATCTCCTCTTCCAGTTGCCACGATATAAGCACCGGCCTCTTTAGCCTGATAGGGATAGATTTCAGGAACAGGATTAGCACATACAAACACGATTGATTTTTCAGCCATTAATTTGATCCATTCAGGTTTGATGGTGTCGGGACCCGGTTTTGATAAGGCTACCAATACATCTGCATCTTTAAACGCTTCTTCAGGTTCTGTCACACAATCCGGATTGGTAATCTGACACAAATTCCATTGTACATAAAAACGAGGATCATTTTTGTATCTATCATTATTGATATGTAAAGTTGATTTACTATCAAACATAATAATCTTCTTAGGATCAACACCATCTGTGATCATTAATCTGGCAATACTGGTATTGGATGCTCCGGCTCCATATAAAACCACTTTGATTTCAGACATTTTTTTACCTACTAGTTTAAGCGCGTTGATCACTCCTGCTAAGGTAACACAAGCTGTTCCCTGAGCATCATCGTGCCAAACAGGAATATCACATTCTTTTCTAAGAACATCTAATACTTTAAAGCAATTGGGCTGAGAAATATCCTCTAAATTGATCGCTCCGAAACTAGGTTGTACCATTTTTACAAATTCAATAATCTTGTCTGGATCAGGTTCTCCATTGGCATCTTTACTATTGATACAAAGCGGCACCGCATCAACGCCACCCAAATATTTCATTAACATAGCTTTGCCTTCCATCACACCAAGTCCACCGGAAGGAGTACAGTCACCATCACCCAAAACTCTTGTGGAATCACTAACTACAGCAACCATATTTTTCCGATTACTGAGTTGGAAAGAGGAATCATTATTATCTCTTATCGTTGTAGAAACAGCAGAAACACCTGGTGTATACCATACATTAAACCAATTAAAACCATAAATCGGAGCTTTAGGAAGGGTTTGCATTTTGCCTCCATAAAATTCGTGCATCGCTAAAGCCATCTCTTTATAAAAGAGGGTTTTAGATTTAGCTATCTGTTCTTCTGTAAACTCTTTCGGAAGTAAATCAGTGATATTGTCTAAGTTGATAAATTGATTATTTTTCATTGTAATGTATTGTAATATAGATTATTAATTCATAAATTGATCGAATTGTTCTCCTGTTAAAAGTTGAAGTTCAATAGCTGCTTCTCTTAAAGTTAAACCATTTTTATGCGCGTGTTGTGCAATTTTGGCAGCATTATAGTAGCCAATATGGGGATTTAATGCCGTTACCAGCATGAGTGAATTTCTTAAATGTTTGTCAATAACCGACAAATTTGGTTCAATCCCAATGACACACTTATCACAAAAGGAGTCCATGGCATCAGATAAAAGGGTAATAGAATGAAGAATATTTTTGGCAATAAGAGGCATAAAAACATTCAATTGTAAGTGACCTTGCATAGCTCCTGTTGTAATCGCCGTATCATTTCCAATCACCTGACAACAAACCATGGTAAGGGCTTCACTTTGAGTGGGATTCACTTTTCCGGGCATTATAGAAGATCCGGGTTCATTTTCCGGGATAGTGAGCTCCCCAATTCCACATCTTGGACCTGATGAGAGCAACCGGATATCGTTTCCGATTTTCATGAGAGAAACAGCCAGTCTTTTTAGAGAACCTGAAAGTTCCACAAATGAATCATGAGAAGCCATCGCTTCAAATTTATTGTGAGCCGGGATAAATGGTAGTTTAAGGTTTTCGGAAAGAATTGCAACTACTTTTTGATCATAACCGTCAGGAGCATTGATTCCATTCCCTACGGCAGTTCCGCCGGTTGGCAATTCATATAAATGAGACAATCCATTTTGAATTGCCTGAAATGAGTGTTCTAATTGAGATACATAGGCAGAAAATTCATCACCCAGTGTTAAGGGAGTGGCATCCATTAGGTGCGTTCTGCCAATTTTTTTGATTTCTGCAAAATCAGTTTGTTTTTGTTTAAATGCAGTTGTTAACTTTTGTAATGAAGGAAATAATTGATTTACAATACTCTCAACAGCTGCTATTCTCATTGCGGTTGGGAATACATCATTGGTAGACTGGGATTTATTCACCTCATCGTTAGGGGACAATTTAGGAGCATCCGGGAACAACTGTAAGGCCAGATTAGCAATCACTTCATTGACATTCATATTGGTTTGGGTACCGGAACCGGTTTGCCATACACACAAAGGAAATGATTCAACATTTTGATCTTTAAGCAATTCCAATGAAGTAGATTCTATCATTTGGGCTCTTTCTGCCGGTAGAACACCACACTCAAAATTAGCATTTGCAGCAGCTCTTTTCACTTCAATAAGTGATCTTATCACCGCGTAAGGCATTCTTTCATGGGCAATATGAAAGTTTTCAACAGATCTTTGGGTTTGTGCACCCCATAAGGCATCTATTGGAATTTGCACGTCACCTAAAGTATCTTTTTCAATTCTATATTTCATAAAACTCTTTTTTAATCGTGAAATCTCCAGTTGATACCCAAATTAACAAAATAGGGTTTGATCGGATATCCCGGAGTGGTAATCATATTGTAATTTTGTATGGAAGATAACAAATTTCCAATTCTTGCAAAAATGTAAAGTCTTGAAATTCTTAAAGTTGCATGTGCATCAATAAACCAATAGTTCCCAATTTGGGATGAGTTTTGATAATAGAATGAATAGATGGCTGGAGAATAACCATTAGCAAAATAGGTCGTATTATACATCAAATCTACTCCTATCTGAAGTTTTAATTTACGTTTAAAAATATCAAAAATGTAGAAAAAGTTCATCTTTCCTGCAAAAAGGGGAACCTGAATGGAATCTGAAGAGGCATTTTGTAAAGTTAAATGAGTAGTCATTCCAAATCCTTTATATCTAAATGGAGCATACAAATTAAGTTGCACTAATCTGGAAAATTTTGTCAATTGAATAGGAGTCATCTCCGGTCCAAAAAGTACCATTTGATCTAAAAGGAATATTTTAGCAGTAAACTTAAACTCTTTGAATTTTACATAAGCATCAAGAATAGCAATATTTTGTTTTTTAAAAGTGGTATCCCATTGAAAATGATTGGATTGAAAATGGGTATAGATATAATCAGGGGAAACCCGATAAAAATCAGTCTGTACGCCAACCGTAAGTTTTAATTGGGGAAATTTCCATTCTCCGGATAGATTTGCAATAGCATCGTTATGAATATACCCACCAAAAGAGTATGAAAAATTACCATACAAATCCACATTTTTAATTAATCTGATGTTTCCTCTGATAAAAGGAGTAAAAGAGTGAAAAGAGTAATAAGTTCTTTGATCTTCAAAATATTCATGCATAACACCTGTTGCCACTTTTATGAAATTATTGGCTGTACTAATGGGTGTAAAAGGTGTAAAATTGGACCATTGAATTGAATTCACAATCTTATAACATCTCAAGGTATCAAAAGTGGAATCAGATGCAAATGTGTAAATTTGAGACAAGGCATTGGTGTCCAGAAAATCAAAAAAACTCGATGTAATAGTTTGAAATTGTGCATTATGTGTTATTGTTCCTAAGTTTAATTTTGCAGTTTTAATAGTATAAAAATGTTGCCAGTTCATATCTTGAGTTAAAACATGCATAACACCATTATTAGAATTAACTGGATAACCTTCCGGTTGTTGGATTGTATCAAGACTCCCACCAGTATTGGCTAATCCATTATTCTCATTATTAGCTGTTCTATTAATTATATAACTTGCTCTAAATCCATATTTTTTATTGGGCAACAAGTATTGAATCTGCGCATCTCCTACAATCCCTTGAGTTTGCTGATGAACATAATATCCAATATTGCTATTAGCTGCAATATTGATCGAAACAATAGCATTTTTTACATTTTGAGCAAAATTAACCTTTAATGAATTTTCTGAAGAAAATCCATAAAAATAGCCAATTTTTGTATAGGAGGTTTCCAATTTATAGAGGACTAAATCATCCTGGGTTTTAAATAACAAAGGGTAAGGATATTTGATATATTGAAATCCCATGGATCTTGAAAAATCGAAAATCATAGATTGATGAGCTTGTCCAAAGATTCCGAGTGTTTGGTATATATTTTCAGAAAGAAGAGTCGGAGAATAGTGATTCACTTCAACCATCTGAGTATCTATCTCTTCGAACTTCAAAGGAAAGAAAAAATGTTGTTTAATAGGAGCTGTATAAACGGGTAGGTATTCAGGTGATAAAGTTTTGGTAGAATCCTTAAGTTGTTCATTTGAATTAGATTGTCCTTGTGTAGGTATAACAAACCAAACTAACAGGATGAACAATAGATAAGAATTTAATTTACAAGACATTGAAATATTTGATTTAGATTTCAAATTAATCTGCTAAATTACAACTTTTTTCAATTCTATATTTTAAAAAAATTGAATGGTTTTTCATATTTTTGCAAAAAATAAATGAATGTTTAAAATTTTAAATAAAAATATCATTTTTCAATGGTTTTTATTGGCTGTTGGGTTATTCATTTTAGGATATCAAATCACCAATATTCAATTACCAAAAGAGCCAATAGGGTTTCCTGTTTTTTTTAATTTTATTTTTCAGATTGCCCAAAAATCTTTAATAACCTATAAAATAATTGTTACTTTCATCATTTTATTAACGTTGTTGTTTATTCAAATTTACTATTCCAACAATAAATATTCTCAAAAACCATCGATTATTCCCTCCATTGTTTATGTTTCGGTTTTACTATTAACACACTCATCAACAACCGTTACGCCTATTTTATTTACCAATTTATTTATCATATTAATATTGGTTATCAATGATTATTATTTCAGATTTAATTCAAAAAGCAACATTTTTTATTCCGGCATCCTGATCGGCATTGCTATTCTGTTTGATCCTTCTGCCATATTTTTGATTCTATTTCTCATTATTGCCATGATTATCAACACTGTCATTAATCCTAAAGATTTATATATTGCCTTAATGGGATTATTAACAGTTCTTATATTTATTCTAGCTTTTTTCTTTTTCTTTGATCAATTGGATATTTTGTTCACTAATTTCAAACAAATTCAACTATTTTCCATTTTCAGAAATCCAATCAAATTGTCGGTATTCCAGTGGGTTTTTATCCCTTTAAATATTTTCATTTTCCTATTTATTGTTTTTAGAATCAATCAATACTATGACAACAAAGTGATTGTACTCAGAAAAAAAATCATCACTTTTAATGCTTTGATTTTTATTTCATTTATAACATTTTTTATTTCAAACTGCACTATTCTTCAACTCATTGGGTATTATTTTATCCCGTTTTCAATCGTAATCAGTCTTTTCTCGCAGTTAAAAAGCAAATTTTTTATCAGCGAGATTATTGTTGCACTTTTCTTAATCGGATTATGTCTTTAGCATCCCATTATTCAGAAACTTCTCTCATCGAGTGTGGTTGTGATGAGGCCGGGAGAGGATGTTTAGCCGGCTCATTATTTGCAGCTGCGGTGATTTTTCCTTACGATTATGTTAATCCACAAATCAATGATTCTAAAAAACTTAATGAAAAATTAAGAGAAAAATTGAGAGAGGAGATCATTAAAGATGCCATTGCTTATGCGGTTGTAGAGATTAGCGCTCAAACCATTGATTCCATTAACATTTTACAGGCTTCCATAAAAGGGATGAATGATGCTATTTTACAATTAGCTATTAAGCCTGAACTGCTCCTCATTGATGGAAACCGTTTTCATACTCAGACCGGAATTCCATATCATTGTATCGTAAAAGGGGATGGAAAGTATATATCTATTGCAGCGGCATCCATATTAGCTAAAACTTTCAGGGATGACTATATGAAGAATTTGGATCAGGAATATCCTCAATACAATTGGAAATCAAATAAGGGGTATCCGACTGAAGAGCATCAAAATGCTATTTTTCAATACGGCAGAACGATACATCACCGAAAAAGTTTTCAGTTAAAAAGTCAATTGAAACTAATTTTTCCTTGATTTGTTCTTTTTAACAATCTCCTGATAGATCTCTTCTTCTGATTTACCTAGACCAAAGTTCAAGTACTCCTTTAAAGAAACAGATAATGTATCGTCCGGATATTTATGGATATAGTCTCTAAATTCAATTTCAGCACTTTTATAATCCTGAATTAAATCATAGGTTGTCCCTCTGAAATAGATACAAGCTTTAACGCCTTCATACTCAGGGTATATTTTTTGGATGTTGTTAAATATTTCAATAGCTTCTTTCGCATATATTTTCCTATTTTCCTGATTATCTGCAATATCTGCCATAATTTTCATAAAGCGACCTGCTTCCAATAAATATTTAGGAACAATAGGTTCTTCCGGATATTTCAAACCAAATATTTTGGCATGATCCACAAAATTGAGAAAGATATTGGTATCAACAACACCAATTTTACGGATAGAATCAACGGATAAATAGGATTGAATCAATTCCGACTGCATTTTACTTTTCTCTTCAATTGGGTTGACATCCTTTGCTTTTTTGCAAGAATTCAATGAAATCAGTAAAATTAGAAAAACAAAAAGTAGATTTTGCTTCATGTGCTTAAATTTTTGATTTATATCTGGGTTTTACTTTCCCGTTGGTAATATCGGTTAATTTCTTTTTAAGAATCATTTTTTTGATTGTTGACACTTTATCGGTAAATAATTTACCTTCGAGGTGATCGTATTCATGTTGGATCACTCTGGCATTTATTCCGGAGAAATGTTCAGTATGTTGATCCCCTTTTTCATCTTGGTAAGTGATTTTGATATTCGATTTACGAATCACTTCTTCATGAATTTCAGGAACGCTTAGGCATCCTTCAGTAAATGCGAACAATTCACCATACTCCTCTTCTATTCGTGGATTGATGAACACTTTTTTAAGGGGTACCAATTCAGGATATGACTCAACAAATGGGTGAGAATCGATCACAAAAAGCCGAATATTAAAACCCACTTGAGGAGCTGCTAAGCCAACACCTTCAGCAGCGTACATGGTTTCAAACATATCATCGATTAACACTTTCAGATTTGGGAAATCCATCGGGATATCATAAGATTTTCTTCTAAGAATAGGATTTCCTATTAAATATACTGGTAACATAGTTTACATTTTAGTTTTTAGATACGTTTCTTTCTGCTTCAATTTCCAATTGTTGTAGATAAGATTGCAAGATGATGGTAGCGCTAATCTTATCCACTAAACCTTTATCAGCTCTTTGTTTTTTACTAAGACCTGCATCAATCATGGTTTGGAAGGCCATTTTGGAAGTAAAACGTTCATCAAAGCGGTCAATTTTAAGATTGGGGAATGTTTTTTTCAATCTGTTAACAAAAGGTTCAATAAATCTGGCCGAAGCAGAATCATTAAAATCCATAGTTTTAGGTTCCCCGACTACGATGATATCAACATTTTCTGAAGCGATATATTGAGTAAGAAAATCAAACGCTTTAGAGACATGAACTGTATCCAATCCATTGGCGCAAATTCTAAGTTCGTCAGTAACGGCGAACCCCACGCGTTTTTGTCCATAATCTATTGCCAATATTCTACCCAATTTTACAATTTTGGATTGCAAAAATACCCCTTTTTTAGACTCTATTTTATTAAAAAACCTTAAATAATCTTTTCACGTGAAATAAGGGTTCCCTTTTTTTAATTAATTTATTATAAATTCTAATCAATCAGTTATTTAAAGGGCAAAGGGCAAAAGGCGAAAGGTGAAGGGCGAATAAAGGAGAATTAAATACAGTTATTTTTTTGAATTGATATAATTTATAAGATCTTCAATGTCTTCTAAAAACATATTTTCACCAAAGTAATATCTACGGCACCACTTATATTTAATTTTGATGAATCCCTGATATGAAAAATCCCAAAATTCAAACATTTTTTGAATTGTCCATAATTTAGATCTATCCATTATTGATATTTGTTTTATAGTATTCAGTTTAATAGTTTTTTTCTTTCTAAAAATTCTATTTTTTTTATAAATCGTAATCAACTCATCTGTAATAATGATCTCTTCTTTTCCATAATTACGCCATAAAAAAATATCTATTGCAAATAATGAAGGTAACAAAAAGAAAAATAATGAAAACAGAATAGCAAATAGATCAATATTGGAAAGCTGTGAAATATAAAATATTCCAAAAAAGATAAAAAAAATGGCAAAAAGGACTAAAAAGAATGATAATCCATCTGATGATTTTTTATAGTTTGTTATTTTCATATTTAGTAATTTCCTATTACTATTTTATAGGTGCTCAAAAATACAATTTTTTCATCATTTTTTTAAAAAATATTATTTTACCTCAAAGATCACAAAGAGATTAAATCACCAAGAACACAATGAAACTCTCAGCGGATTTCATCGAACATCGAACGTCGAACATCGAACGTTTAACGTCGAACGTCCCTGTTTAGAAAATATTATCTCTAAAATCTTGTTTAAGTGGTAATTTTAAGTCTTTGAGAACGGAAGCTTTTACATTGATAGTAAAACTCCAGCCTCTTCTGTAGCCAAATGGGATCCACTTAAATGACATTTCCCAACAGTGAAGATCCCGGTAAATATCAAATGAAGTGTATGAAAAATCTTTGGCTTTAAAATCGTATCCTGTAGTGAAACCCACTTTCCATTTTTTAGTAATATTGAAATCTCCTTCAATACCTAATGTCTGTACGATCGACTGATTGTAATGGATCGCTGTATCAACGATAAAATAGTTGTAATTTTCGTTGACATTATAGTTAAAGGTATAGTTCAAGGTTACATGCCATGGATTTGAAAAATCGGGCCGTGTGTTAGGAATTCCAAGTGTACTTTCTGTAAATAGCGAACTGGATTCAGGAGTTTGTGTTGTAGGAACAGTTTGTTCTTTTTTAATTCCTTTGAAAAAATCGTTATCTAACCGCCAATTTACCCCCAACTGAAAGGAAGAGGAACTAAATCTAAACAGTTTTTTATTCACCTCCCACTCGGTTTTATTAATGCTTATTCCTTTATTATTAACAACATAAGGGTCAAACATGAAATTGAAAGTCATATCTAAAAACTGGGTAAATTTTGATCTTCCCGAGATGGAAACCGGACTCCAGCCCATTGAATCTGCTGCAAAATCGTATCCTCCAGACAAAGTAAGGTTTTCCAAAATCACAATTTTTCGAACACCGGTAATAGTATCTCTTCTGGACGGAACTTTCATTTCAATATTATTGGAAATTGAAAATCTTGTAATCGCCTGATCATTAGATGACACATTTCCGTACATCGCATTGCTGAAATAGGAATATTCTTCATAAACCCCTTTGATGGTATTGAAATACCTGCCATAAGTGTTTCCACTTAAATTCGGACGATACACAAAACTGGCATCTGGCGTCACAACATGACGTATTGCTTTAATAAAGCCTCGTTTAAAGCCATAAGTGAAAAATATTTTGGTATTCACTGAAGTTTGTGCTGAAACATCGTGAAGTGCATAAAAACCTTTCTGATAAACGTTTGTGATAACGGGTGAAATGTAGGTATCGTTCGTATCTGTAGAAAACTCTTTTGTTACTGATTGTAAATACCATTTTTCAGTAATGTTAACTGAAGTATTCCAGTTGATCGACTTTCCAATTTTAACCGGAATCTGAATCGGAATGTTATGTTTGATTCCGGTTTCCATATTATTCCAGGTTTCCTCTTTTAAAAACATGGAATCTACCCCGGATAAATGATTTCCCATTTGGGATGACCATTTAACTGAAATATTTTCATACCATTTGGGCGTTCCCACTCTTTTTTTCTTTCTAAAAGGATAGATCTGATTGATTGACATACTCAAATCAGGTAATCCCAAATTCACATTTTGATTTTGAGTGTTTTGAGAATAAGAAGCACTCGCATCTAAGAAGAAAAACCCTTTAATATTAGTCGTAATACTTACTGATGAATTGTATTGATTCGATAAATAATCGTTCACATTCGACAAAGTATTTTTATTATACGTATTACTAATCAGCTTAATATGAGCAGAGAATGTGAAATTTGGATTCATTTTAGGATCCTGTTGGTGATTCCACTCCACTTTAAAGTCATTTTTCCGATTAAAAAGTGGGGTTCCTCTCTCCCCTTCCAGTGTTTGCGCAAAACTGATAAATGCATCTCCCCTATATTTGTACCGAAACACATAATTGGATTTCCCTTTGATCGCCCAACTTCCACGTGTATAGATATCAGCGAGAAGTGTTAAGTCAAAATTGTCGCTAATTCCTAAATAATATCCAATATTTTCAAAATAGAAACCGCGTGTACCGGATATCCCGAATGTGGGCATCACCAAGCCGGAAGCTCTCCCTTTTTGCATTGGAAAATAGCCAAACGGGATCGCTAAAAAAGTGGGGATGTCACCAAAACTAAGATAGGCAACACCTGTAACAATTTTATCATTCTGAATCGCTTTTGCTTTATTGAATTTTATCTGGTAGTGTGGACAATCAAGGTCACAAGTGGTATATTGTCCATTCGCAATAAAAGAGGTTTTTTCGTCAATTTTCTTTACATATTTACCATGAATATACCCTTCCCCTTCAGAGGTGATCACTTTGGTAATCTTCCCTTTTTTAGTTGTAAAGTTGTATTTAATCTCCTGAGCCCTATATTTGGATTCCGCTTGTGTAAAAATGGGAGCACCATGAACATGTCCGCTATCTGTTGCAATTCCGGAAGCGTACAATTCATTTTTTCCAAAATTGATTTCAATATAATCCGCTTCCAGATTCATATCGTCATATCCTGTTTTGGCATTTTGAAACAAAACTGCTGTTTTATCCTTAAAATCGAAATAAATAGAGTCATTACATTGATAAGAAACACTATTTTCGAGTGCGTCTTTAGAGATTTTTTTGGGACTTTTCGGAGTTTTTGGAAGAGAATCGATCAAAACAGCCGCAACAGTATCCGGTTTTATGGAAAGTGAAACTGAATCTGTATGTTGTTGAATTATTGAATTATTTTCATCCTGAGCATAAGTTTGAAATCCGAAAATACTGAAAATAAAGAGTATAATAATCCTCCAAAGATATAAACATTGAAATAGGTATAATTTTCTTTTCAAGTATGACGTTATTATAGTACTTATATATATTTTTGTATTTACAAACCTTCAAAAATACGCAAAAATTTCATGATATGAACAGAAAAAATGTGATTTTAGTATTAACGCTTCTCACTTTTTTAAACCTCATTGGGTTTTCACAAGTTTCCGACAAGGTGAACAAAATAGTTATAGATGCCGGTCATGGTGGAACAATGCCGGGATGTGTAGGTAAAAAGTCTAAGGAAAAGGACGTTACATTAGCTGTTGCTCTCAAGTTTGGGAAATTAATCGAAAAAAATTGTCCTGATGTGAAAGTGATTTACACCCGTAAAACTGATGCCACTGTTGAAGTGTATAAAAGGGCAGTGATTGCTAACGAAAATAAAGCGGATCTGTTCATCTCCATCCATTGCAATGCCAGTGAAAGCAAAACTGCACATGGGATTGAAACTTTTGTAATGGGACTTGAAAAGTCTTCCGCCAGCATTGCGATTGCTAAAAAAGAGAATGCTGACATTTTGAATGAAAAAGACTATAAAAACAACTATGGTGGTTTTGATCCCAACTCAAGTGAAGCGAGTGTTGTTTTTTCGCTCTATTCAACAGCGTATTTAAAGAACTCTGCCATTTTTGCGTCCAAAGTACAAAATAACCTGTTGAGAAACACAGGATTATCTGATCGTCGTGTACAACAAGCGGGTTTTTGGGTTTTGTATAAAGTGGCTATGCCGAGTATTTTAGTGGAATTGGGATTTTTATCACATCCTAAAGAGGAAGATTTTCTTATCAAAGAGAGTACTCAAGATATTATGGCAATTTCTCTTTATAATTCTTTTATTGAATACAAAAATCAGGTGGAAGGGACACACCTTCCTTTATTACCTGTTCCTGAAATTCCACAAAAAGAAGAAGATAAACCTAAAAATGAGAAACCAGAAATCAATAAAAAAGATTCTGTGGTAGTCATTAAAGATACTATTCAGCTACCTAAAAAAGAGACTCCGATCACAAAACCGGTTGTTGAGGTAAAAAAAGACACGGTTATTACTACTCCTAAAGATACTGTAGTTCCTAAAACCGGAAATCCAAATAATACTGGCAACCAAGGTAATACTGTAATTGACAGGACCATTTATTTCCGAGTCCAATTTATGGCTACTCCGGAGAATATCAGTGTGGAGAGTTCCAAATTCAAAGGGATTCCGGATGTCAAGAAATACTTTGAAAAAAACTTATGGAAATATACGGCGGGAAATGTTACGAAATGGGAAGAAGCACAGGCGATCCTGAAAAATATCAAGAAACAGTATCCGGATGCCTTCATCATTGCATTTAAAAATGGGGAGAAAATTCCTATTTCTGATGCTCGACCAAAATAAAACCCAAGATTTTTGATCTAAACTACGTTTATATTAATGGAAACCAAACTGAAACAAGAAAAGGATTTCACGCAATTGATTGCTGATTGTATCTCTGAGAAGAGGGAGGCGCAACATAAGTTGTTCAAAACCTTTTACAGTAAAATGTTTCATGTTTGTTACCGCTACGCCTCATCGTACGAGGAAGCTCAGGATATGCTCAATGAAGGGTTTTTGAAAATATTTTCAAATCTCGACAAATACAAAAATGAAGGTTCTTTCGAAGCTTGGATGAAAAGGGTTATGGCTAATGCAGCATTGGATTATCAAAGGAAATTCAAAACCAACATTGATACGGTTGAATACGATTCAGTAGAGAGTAGTTCGATGATTCAATTTGATGAAAACAATGCGATCAGTAAAATCTCCAGTGATGAGTTGATGTTGTTGATTCAAAAGCTCCCTTTCATGAGTAGGTCTGTCTTTAACTTATATGTTTTTGAAGACTACTCCCATGCAGAGATTGCTGAAATTTTACAAATGAAGGAAGGCACCTCCCACTGGCATTTGAATTTTGCCAGAACCAAACTAAAACAACTCATATTACAACAAATCAACCCCAAAAAATAGAATGGATCAATTTGACGAACTGATAAAAGAGAAAGCTGAAAAGAAGGTTTTTAAATACAAACCTCTTTTTTGGATTTTGTTTGCTAAAAGTGCTGGAATCTCAGCATTTTCAGCAGTACAGATCATCTCTACCGTTTTAATTGTTGGTGGATTAGCAGGTAGCGGAACCTATTTAGGAATTCACAGTTACAATAAATCCAAAATTAAAAAAACCACCAGACAGACCGAGCAGATCCAACCCAAACAAGATCCTATCATTGCAACAGATACTTTACTGATAGATACTGTTTCCTCTCAACCGGAGATTGAAAAGCCAATCGATAAACATCACAACACAGCTCCCAAAAGCGCACCAACAGTGATTTCTGAACCAATAAAGCCGGTTGTTTCACCAAAACGGGATACAGTTCCCAAAAAGCAAACTCCCCGAAACCCCTACGAAGGTATGCGGATCATGACGATCAACCCGGACACGATTAAGAGTAATTATTAGACAGCAGTCAGCGGACATTCAGCTACCAGGTTAACCAAGAGATTATACCAGCCGATGAGCACTTATTGTATTCAGTTTTGATTGCTATGATCAGATTTTTTATATTTGATTTAACTCAAAAGCATATTCGTAACTGATTTCGCTTTTTCCTTTTTCGTTTTTCTTCCATGCTTCCTCTAAATGACTTAACTCAATCATGTTATGCGTACTTGTAGACTTGAATGCACTTGCCACTTTTTCTAATGTTTCTAATTCTTTAGAAGAGAATAATTCTGCATTAAAAGATCTGTTTTCTCTTATTTTGAATTTTTCACCTGTATAACCTGTTGGAAATTCAGTTGTGTCAATATCTATCTCTTTATTGTTGGCTAAATATTCAAAAATACTTTGAAAATTATTAGGAACAGGCCCCATGTCAATTGCTTTATACCGCATCCCACTGATTGAAAAACAACTTTGTTTGAACATTAAAAAATCTGCATAAAATAGGAGCTTATTCATTTTGGTTTTATATGGTTCCAATTTTTCAGAAAAGAAAACGATCATTTCAGTAAATTTTTCAAAGTTGGGATTCCTATATCCTGAATAGATATCTGCTAAATGATTGCCCATTAAATAACCCTTGAAATTTAAATCAAAAATATTTCGTTTTCTTTCTTCTAGCAACAGCTGAGCTTTTTGGATGTATTTTTCTTTAATTTTTTCATCTAATGTTCCACATAATTCAACCATATCAATAAAGAATTTTGGGTCGTCCATCATCTGAATTAATTTGGCATTAGCGATACTGGGCATTTCTCCAGCTTCATATTGTCGGTAACTATTTATCCCAAATCCTAGAATTTCTGACATTTTGACGGCAGATGAATTATATCGCTCTCTAATTCTTGTAATTTCATCCGGAAATGGAATGTTGAATTTATCACGGTATTGGTTATATACCTGATTCATATTTACTTCATCCAGAGATGTAGTTGTGAACTGTTCTCCACTATCCTCGCATAAATAATAATGAAAAACAATTTCAAATGTTTCTTTTCTGAAATCCATTGACCTACGTTCTTTGGTCAGTTTCATTTCTTTACCGGTTATTGGACTTTTCATATTGTTTTATTTTAAAGGATATTGCATTTTTTGTTGAGCTAAGTGAAAAGAAATACAGATGACACTATTACCTAATTTTCCCATTGTTATTTTAATGTACACTTCTTTTTTTTTAACAGTTTTTCCAAACACCCACATATCTGTACCTCCATAGAGTTTTTCAAAAATCGGACCTTCGCAATAATCTTCGGATTCCAATGTCTCTAAAATTTCTTTTCGTTCAATAGGTCGTATTTCTAGTTCAATAAGTGTCTGAGCATTTTTACCTCTATCATCACGAAAAAGCACATCCCAAATCTTCATTTTTTCTTTGAAGTCTTTTAAAAAGGATTTTACTTCTGTTTCCGAGCTCATTCAGAAATGATTTTAATGCTGCAAAGATACTATTATTTATTTGAAAATGCAACGATAAAGTTGAAATAATAAAAAATTAATTAAATAAAAACAATTATAAAGTGTTTTGTTAATAAGGTTTTGATAAATCAATAATAAAGAAGTTTTTAAAACGTTTTATATCCTTAAAAACCAAAGTTAAATAAAATATGAGCCCATGAAAAGATCTGCTAAAATATTGATTTTCCTTTTTTGGATTCCTTTTTCTTTATTGAGTCAAACCAATGAAGGATATCCTGAATTAAAAAAGTACAGCAACTTTGGATTTACTTTTGGAGGAGTTCTATTTGACAAAGCAAAAATTGAATTTGAGGAAGGATCATATCCAATTTCTTCATTTGCTGTACCAAGTTATAGTTTTGGATTTAATTACCATTTGCCAATTTTCGGCAAATGGTCTATTCAAACTGGACTTTTGTTTGCCAATGAGGCTGCCTTAAACATAAAATATAAATTTTTAGATGAAGATATTCAATTTTTAGAATATAATGAAGAGGTTAAATCAATTTCTTATGCATTAATAACTCCTTCTATTCCATTGTCAGTCCAATATAAAAGTAAAATTGGAAATAAATCATATCTTGATTTAAAATTGGGAATGAAAATGATGTTATTACTTCCTTCAGGTGCTGGTTTAACAAACTTAATGTCAACTGATACTGGTTACTGTCCAAATTTTAGAATTGAAGTGATTTCACCCGTTGATTATTTCATAGTTAGCAGTTTGATAACAAGTATTGGCTATACTATTGATTTAAATAAAGTACTAATTGGATTTGAACTTTCCAGAACCATTAATTTTCAAAATACATTTTCCGGTAGATTTCGTTTTTATAATCTCTTAATCAATCCTGATGCTTATGGATATTATAATTTGTCCGGAAATTATTGGGCATTGAATATTAATATAAATTTTCTGAAAACAAAATATTGGAAAAAAGGAAAAAATGTAATACTTAATTGATAAATAAGTAATATTTACAGTAATGTATTTCTTGTTTTTTAAATTATATACAAAACCAACACTATTTAATTAGTGAATAAAGAATAATGAATAATGAATAATGAATAATGAATAATGAATATTGAGCACATTGAGCACACGAGCACATGTGCACATGAGCACATGAACACTGTGAACCATCGTTTAACACTGTGAAACACTGTTTAATAATTATTTATGTTATCTGTAAAAGATTTTTGATTTCGTTTATAAATGTATTGAAATTAAAATTTGTAGCCAATAGAAAATGAAAAGAAATCATGAAACTCATATTCTGTTTTAAATTTACTCAAATCAATCTCATCACCAATTATAAAATGAATCCCAAAACCAAATTTCTGTGTGATAAAAAAATGTTGATTGATCATTATTTTCAGCCCAATTCCTATAGTATTTTCTACCCATAGAAAGGGCCCAAAATATTCAATATATCTTCTGTATAAATATGGATCCACAACATCAGAAAAATTATTCATTGTATCTATAGAATAAGGGGAATACATACTTGATCTTGTCGTCGAATATTTCATTTGCAAATCATAAAATAAAAAAGGTTTAAATTGTCCAAGTTTGTTAAAAACATATTGATTATAATACAGATTAAAATTAAGAAAATGTAATGGTTTTGTGGCAAATAATCTTTTATAATAAATATTTGACTGATCATCCGGTTGTTTAATCGAGTTGATATTACAACCTAATCCTATGCCAAACTCCATTGTTTTAATCTCTTTTGAATAAGCCAGGGTTATGTTTTTTCCTGCTCCGGTAGAGTAATAGTTTAGACTAACATTTTGAGCATTCACACTTAAAAAAAAGAAGGCAAAATAAATAAAAGTAAAATTTTTCATAGGAATTTATTCAAAGGATTTTTATAATTTCTTCTTTTAAATAACTGAAAAGGGTACTCATATATTGTATCTGAAATCATTATCTTTAAATAAAATTATTCTCAGCGACCTCAGCGAGAAATAATGAATAATGAATAATGAATAGTGAAAAATGAAAAATGAAAAATAAAAAATAAAGAGTAATTAATGAGCATTCGAGCATTCGAGCATTCGAGCATTCGAGCACAAAAAAAAGGTGTGTCGCAATTTGGACACACTTTTTTAATACTTTGTATAATTACTTGTCTTATAGTGTAGTGGCGGGAACGAGAGTTGAACTCGTGACCTCCGGGTTATGAATCCGACGCTCTAACCAACTGAGCTACCCCGCCTTTTTCGAGGGTGCAAAAATACAAAAAAATCTTTTACATTCCGCTATTTCCTAAAACAAAAATCAAACTCATTTATTGTATTGATTTCCTGAATATTAGATATACTATCTGTATTGCAATCTGTTTATAAAGAATATATTCCTCTTCCCGTTTTTGCCGTAAAGTGGGTTTTTAATCACCTGATACCCCGTTACCAGAAAATTGTTTCCATACCATCTTTCAACCCTTACCTGTCCACTCGCTTCAATGATATCTTTGGCATGTGCCGTACCTAATTTTTCAGTCATTAATGGCTCGATAACAGTGTAACTATTTACTAACGTGGATGTTATCGTACTGTTGTTGGGATAGTATATGTATCCGTTGTTTTGTTCATCTAAATATAAACCCACTTTGGAATTGAGGGTTTGGGTTAACATGTCATTGATAGGCATATAGTTGTCCCACAACAAGTTTCCTTCCTTATCAAATGTCGTGATATAAGCATTTAAAAACCGGTACCCTTCAAATGTGGAGACAGGTGTGGAAACATAATAACTTCCGGGAGCGTAATAGTTGGTTGTGGAGTATTCAGGATAATACACTTCCGTCACAAAACCATATTGATGATTGTTGGTGTATAAATCTCCTATCACAAGATTCAGATTGAGTGCATTGGATTGTGCTTTGATCAGTTCTTTGGTGTCTTTTGTTTTTAAAGAAGTGTAATTGAAAAAATTGGGATACCCCATTTTTCCGTTTTTATATGTTAATGTATAAACACCAGAGTGTAAATTGGAAGGTTTTTTTTCGGTTGCATTATTGTAAGTTCCAATGATTACATAGGAAGCGGAGTCGGTTTTGGCCATTCGGGCAGATTTAAACTGATACGAATCGTATTCCGGAAATTTGGTATAAGTTCCATTTTGTCCTGAAAAATTAGATTCAAATAATAAAAACCCTTTATTTAATCTTTCAATCGGCTTATTGTAATTATTAATGGTTATGAATATTTTCTGTAGGGAAGTATCAATAATAAAGGACTCCGTATAACTATTACTCAACAATTCTTTATGACTTATTTTATTGGTTTGCGCATCATAAAAGCAGATGGCATTATTTTCCTCTTCCGAACTAAAGAGAAATAGTTGGGAACCTACAGCACTCATCTGTTGAACCGTGTTAAGTTCCGGAAAAATCTCTAATGGATTGAATGAAAGGTTTTGAGGAGGGCTCACTTGTAAATTTTCCTGAATCAGAAACCATCTGGGGGTTGTTTTTCTGGTGTTTGATGTTTGAAAAAGGAGATAAAAACCGGAGCCGGAGAAATGAGAAGATGCTAATAATAAGCTACTCAATAATTTAACATTAAATTGTTTTATTTTTAAGAGATTGGTATCGTAAAGGGTAAAATTCCATAAAGCAGTATCCTGATGGATCAGTTTTTCGCGGGTAATTACAACAATACCATATTGACCAACAGGTAGATAGCTATAATCGTACCAATCTTTATCTGACTCCAGCTCCAGACGTATCGGATTATTGTTTTCTGTCTGGGAGTTTGAAATCAATGGTAAAAGTGTGTATAACAATAAGATACCCACTTTTACCCAATTGTTTATATGTTTGATATTACATACCACCGTCGCAAACTAAAACTTGTCCTGTCATATAATCTGATAAATCAGATGCTAAGAAAACAGCAGTGTTAGCGATGTCAGTAGGTTTTCCGGTTCTTCTCAAGGAGATGGTTTTCATGTAAGCATCTTTCACTTCCTGAGGAAGTACATGGGTCATTTCAGTTTCAATGAAACCGGGAGCAATCACATTACATCTGATGTTGCGGCTTCCTAATTCACGAGCTACAGATTTGCTTAATCCAATGATCGCTGCTTTAGAAGCAGAGTAGTTGATTTGTCCTGCATTTCCGGTAATTCCAACGATAGAACCCATATTGATAATGGAGCCAAAACGTTGTTTTAACATAATAGATTGAATCGCTTTGGTATGGTTAAATATCGATTTAACATTAACATTCATCACCATATCCCAATCGGTTTCGGTCATGCGCATTAATAAGGTGTCTCTAGTGATTCCGGCATTATTTACCAAAACATCAATCTTTCCAAAAGCTTCCATTGCTTGTTTTACTGCAGCTTCAGTTTGGTCTAATTTGGAAACATCATAAGCGAGGAATAATCCTTTTACTCCTAGATTTTCAATCTCTTTCATCAATTCAATTGAACTTTCAGTTTCTTTCAAATCTGTAACAATAAGATCTGCACCGTGTTGTGCAAAAGTTAAAGCGATCTGTTTTCCGATTCCTCGTCCGGCTCCTGTAATCATAGCCGTTTTTCCTGTTAATAGTTTGTTCATAATTATTAATTTTGGTTTTTTACTTTGTATCAGTAAATAGTATTTGTCGTGTTGTTGAAGCTAATCCCATCCAGGCTCCCAGACACTTATCGTTAGTTTCTGATGTGATATTGGAGTATATCTGAGGGGGATTCGTAAATGGGTTAACTCCAAAATACATGGTTGTTCCGGCACTAGAGAGAAACCGAAATGATGGATAGTCAATTTTGGCAGTTTTGATATAAATGGTATCTCCCGGTTGATAAAAAGGTCTTTTATATGCAAAATCTTCATCCGGTGATAAATTGGTAGGTTTATAAAAATCTGAAGTACCAAATCTTAAAACATCGGCTGTATAAGGGATTCCCGAAAAGGCTACATCATCCAAAGCAATAGGGAAAGAGGTGAGCCAAACCCGGTCTTTGTATTTAGCATTGGCTACTTTAACCTTAAACATGTAATAATCCTTTTGTCCTGCAGGATCTGTAAATTTTAACTTCAAAGTTTTAATGCTATCGATTGGAATTCCCTGAAAATAGTCTAAGTAAAGTGAATCAATAGTCATAGTGTCAGCTATGGTTGTGATGGCACTGTATTTTTTGGAGTTCCAGTCAATTTTCAACGTATAGGAAGTATTGAGTTTTCCTTTCATTGTATTAGATGTATAATACCAATATAAAGGTGCTTCATCATTTTGAACCAAATGTAAGGTGTCGGTTTCTCCATCTCCGGAAGTAACGGTTACCAAAGCGTCTTTTATAATAACATCCTCATAAAGTGTTGTTAGATTGATTGTTGATAGGTAAGGAACGCTTTTATAGAGACTCACTTTTGGTGCTTCATCAGGTTCAATCCATCCTTCAACCACTAATTCATTTTTATATTCGGGTAATGAAACATCAATCTCTGTTTCACAAGAAACAAAAAGGATCAAGATTGCAAAAAACCAATATTTTTTTAACTGTTTCATTATTTAATTTTAAAATTCCAGGTTATGGAAGGAATAATTGGGAAAAGGCTCACTTTGTAGGCTTTGGTAGTTAGTTCAGAAGGGGTATATTCTTTGGTACTGAAATAGATATAGAATGGGTTTTTCCTGTTATAAACGTTATAAACGGAGAAATTGATACCTGATTCGAAATTTTTTCTTTTCCAGAACTGCCAGTTAATCGAAAAATCTAACCGATGGTATGCAGGCATTCTATAGGCATTTCTATCACTAAATTCTGTCATCATGTGACCATTATAGAAATAATATCCTACAGGAATGGTCATTGTATTTCCCGAAGCGTATATCCAGACTACAGATACCGTTAGTATTTTAGGTAAAATATCATAATTCAGATTGATAGAAACATCGTGTCTGCGGTCATATTTTGCATAAAACCAGTTGCCATTATTCAGATCATCAAATTGTCGTTGGGTATAAGAGAGTGTGTATCCAATAAATCCATGAAATTTTCCTTGTGATTTATTCAAAAAAACTTCCACACCATAAGATCTGCCTCTGCCGAATGTGTACATCTGATCCTGATTTCCCATTAAAGACGCAAAAGCAAGATTATCCTTATATTCGGCCAGATTATTCATAATTTTATAATACCCGTCAATGTAGGTTTCATAGGTATTATCTTTGAAATTTTTAAAGATTCCCAAAGAAAAATGGTGTCCTTGCTGCGGTTTAATGATGTCAGTTGATGGGATCCAAACATCGGTTGGAAGCGTAATGGAAGCAAGTGAAATTTGATGAAGTGGCTGATAATTAATAGTATAGGAAGCTTTTATGGATGTGTTTTTATCTAAAGTTATCCTTGCAGAAATACGGGGTTCCAGATAGTTGTATTGTTTAATTACTTGCCCTTTTTTATATACAATGGAATCCACAATATATCCTTCCTCATCAAGCACAAACCGGGTAAATGATCCAATATGTTGAAAAATCGTAAAACGCAAACCAGCATTGATAGACAACCATTTCGTAACATCATATTGATCAGTAACATAGAATGATAAATCATTGGCATAATAAGGAGGAGCATCAGGAAGTTTAATGGCATTTTGGTTATTGTCGGAATCAAATTTTGTAGGATAAAAACTATGATAAATATAGTGTACTCCTGCTTTTATAACATGCTTAGGATTTGGTATATACGAAAGTTCGGTTTTTAAGGTATAGTCACGAATTCCTGAATTGATGGAAAACTTAGTTTGATCTTGTTGCATAAGGGTTTCAAACTCATAATTGCTGTAGATGGCAGTCGTATGTAAGAACATTTTAGGTGAAACGATCCAGGTCCATCGGGCGGAAAGGGCGCTGTTACTCCATAAAAAGTTAGCACTCATCCCCTGATCTTTGGATTTAAAACCGTAAGTATCATCCCCAAAATAGCCTCCAATAAAGATTCTGTGTTTATCATTTAAAATCACATTCACTTTGGCATTAAGATCGTAAAAATAGAACTTAGTGCCTTTCATAGGAGAAGAATCTTTCAGAAAAGGTTGCACCAGATAATCGATATAGGTTCTTCTTCCGGAAACGATAAAAGAGGCTTTATCTTTTTTGATGGGTCCCTGCACTGTCAATCGGGAAAAAATCAGCCCAACACCACCATCCACTTCATACTTTTTCATATTTCCCTCTTTTTGAGTCACATCGAGAATGGAAGAGAGTCTGCCTCCGTAATTAGCAGGAATTCCTGACTTTAAAATATCCACACTTTTAACGGCATCCGCATTAAAGATGGAGAAAAATCCGAATAGGTGACCCGCATTGTAAATAGGAGCATCATCCAATAAAATCAGGTTTTGGTCTGCATTTCCACCTCGAACATAAAACCCGGAGTTACCTTCTGACCCTGATTGAATGCCGGGAAGCAGCTGTATTGACTTCAAAATATCCACTTCGCCCATTAAAGCCGGTAAGGTTTTGATGGTTTCAATTTTCATTTCCATTTTTCCAACCTGCGCTGTGGAAACATTTTGATCCATTTTCTTTCCCGTTACTTCTATCTCATCAACCTGGATAGCTGCAGGTTCCAATTCTATATTAAGCGTTTGGTTACTAGTGAGTTTTACTATTTTTTCAAACTTTTTGTACCCCATATATTGGACATTCAACAGATAAATACCTTTAGATAAAGAGATTGAAAAAAATCCGGATGAATTGGTATAGTTTCCCTGTATAATGGACTTAGTAGCTGTATCTTTAGCCAATACTACAACCCCGACAATAGTTTCCCCATTATCTTTATCTTTAATGATACCGGAGATCGTAAATTTCTGAGCATTTGCAGTAAATACTGAAACGATTAAAACACAAAATACTAATAATAAATGTTTTATATTCAATAACATTTCGTCAAAATTAGCGGCAAAGATACAAAAAAAACCTGTATAAAGTGCTTTTTTGATTCTTCTGAGGAGTAAAGGTTTCAAAAAAATAGTGTAATTTTGCCAAAAAAAAGTATGAAAAAACATATCCCCAACATCATCACCTGTTCCAATCTGATTACCGGCTGTATTTCGATTGTTTTAGCTATAAAAGGACACATTGATACAGCTGCTTTATTGATCATATTAGCTGCTATTTTTGACTTTGGGGATGGCTTAAGTGCCCGATTACTTCATGCAAAGTCAAAAATTGGGGTTGACTTAGACTCCCTCGCAGATGTCGTTTCTTTTGGAGTTGCCCCTTCTATGATCCTTTTTTCCTGGATGGAGATCAATTTTTACAACCTCGCTCCTGCCCTTCAAATTCCTATCATTGAGAATCTAAAATATTTGGTTTTTCTGGTACCTGCGATATCTGCCGTACGTTTAGCCAAATTCAACCATGACGAAAGACAATCCGAAAATTTCATTGGGTTAGCAACACCTGCCAATGCTCTATTTTTGGGATTTATCCAATATGCCGCCGTTAAAATTCCAATTTTTGCCAACTATTGGGTTATTATTGGGGTTACAATCGTATTTTCTTTACTTTTAGTCTCTAATTTACCCATGTTTTCTTTGAAGTTTAAACATTTTAAGTTTAAAGAAAATTTACCAAGATATATCCTGATTGGACTATCAGCGCTACTTTTGATCATATTTCAATGGGGAGCATTTCCGGTAATCATTTTAACTTATATTTTGATCTCTTTGATCATGGTGATGGTCTCTAAACTACATTGGATATGAAATTGGAATCAATCGCTCTTTTTTGCGGATCTTCTGAAGGGAACGATCCAAAATATGTGTCCCTTGCTGAAGCATTTGGAAAAGCATGTGCTGAAAAAAACTTATCCCTTTACTACGGCGGTGCTGCTTTAGGGCTTATGAAAGCAGCAGCTCACTCCTGCAGAAATGAGGGAGGACGCATTATTGGAATCACTCCCAGCTTTTTCTCTGACGGAACTGTAGTTGACAATAGTTTGCAGGAATTGTATCTTGTTGACACTATGAGTGAACGCAAACAACTTCTGGAACGCTCCGCTGATGCTTTTGTGATTCTTCCCGGTTCTTATGGCACTATGGATGAATTTTTTGAAGTGCTCACCGATGCCCAGTTAGGACTACACCATAAACCGATCGCTATTTTGAATGTATTTGGGTACTATGATCATCTGATTGCACTTATTAAACACTTTGAAACAGAAGGGTTTTTGCGTGATTTTCATCATAAACTAGTGATTATAGCAGATTCTGTTGAACAACTTTTTCAAAAACTGGATCAATACGAGAATCCTAACAATTTTCATTGGTTAGATAAGATAAAAAAATAGTCAAATGTTACAAAAATGGGCAATTTTTATCGGTTTGCTTGGATTTCTTTTGGGTCTTAAGGCTCAAAATGACACCCTTTTAACAGGAAAAATGTCCGAATTTGTAGTGGAAGCGGATCCGATTCCGACTCAAATTTTTGCTATTCAACCGATTCAAAAAATGAGCAAAGAGGAGATGAAGCAGATCTCTACTTTTCAGCTTTCAGATATCATCAAACATTTTGCCGGCACAATTGTTAAGGATTATGGTGGTGTTGGGGGAATTAAAACAGTATCCGTCAGAGGGTTAGGATCACAACATACCGGAGTTTTATTTAATGGAATTCCATTAACAGACTCCCAAACCGGGCAAATTGATATCGGTAAAATGGCGATGGAATATTTAGAATCGGTGTCTTTATCCAACGGATCAACCAACAACATGCTGGCATCTGCCAGAGAGCACGCTTACGGAGCTGTTTTAAATATTGTATCTGAAAATCCGGTATTTCAAAACAACAGAAAATCGGATATCAAAGGGTCATTCTCTTTCGGTTCATTCGGTTTTTTGAATGGTTCTTTGAAAATCAATAACCGATTGTTTACCTCATCCCTGAAAAACTGGAATTGTATCACTTCTTTAGTAGGACACTATACGCAATTCAAAGGAAACTATCCGTTTACTCAATTTTTTGGAGGAGCCAATGATAGTACTTCTCAGGAGATTCGATCCAATTCTGATTTAAGATCATTACAAACGGAAGGATCTATACTGTTCAGTCATAAAACCAAAAAAGAGATCTTTCGGATCCATCTTTTCTATTTTCACTCTGAGCGGGGATTGCCGGGAGCTGCACTTTTTTACAACATAGAATCTGACCAAAGGTTATGGGATGATAATCTTTTTGTACAATCCAGATATTACAAGCTATTCTCTAAGAAATGGAGTTATTTGAATTTATTAAAATACAATCAATCGTATATTCGTTATTTAGATCCATCCTATCTGAATGAGGATGGAAAATTAGAGAATAAATATACTCAAAACGAATGGTATATCTCCAATATTCTACATTATAAAGGTGATTTTATCCAAATATCTTTAGCTAATGATTTGTTTTACAACAATTTATTTTCCAATGCTCCCCAATTTATCGCGCCATCCAGAATATCCTGTTTAACTTCATTATCATCAGAATGGAATTATAAATGGTTGAAAATCAATGTTAACTTATTACATACTCTTGTTTTTAATCATGCAAAATATGGAGAAGCAGCACCCAACAACAATAAGTTATCACCAACGGCAGGAATCTCTATAAAACCTTACTCTAAAAAGGAGTTTTATATCAGAGCATTCTTTAAAAACATTTTCCGTTTACCCACATTTAATGACTTATATTACCGGGAGGTGGGTAATTTGAATTTAAAACCTGAAAACACCTATCAGTACAGTATCGGGATCACCCATTTTTATCGGGAAAAAAATGATAAATACACTATTTCAACCACTTTAGATGGTTATTTCAATATCATTCATGACAAAATCGTAGCGATTCCGTCCAAAAATTTATTTATCTGGACGATGATCAACTATGGAAAGGTGTATGCTTCCGGAATCGATTTTACTTTACAGGGAGACTACAAATGGAGTAAAAAAGTGAAAACAACCTGGATGGGATCCTACAGTTTTCAGAAAGCGATCGACATGACCGATCCGGAATCCAAAACCTACAAAAACCAGCTACCTTACACGCCGCTTCATTCCGGATCAGCAGGATTAGGATTAGTGACCAACTGGTTTGAGATCCATTACAATGCGATTATATCGGGGTATCGTTATGTTTTAGGACAAAACATCCCCCAAAACTGGATTTCAGGTTATGTAGATCACACCATCAGCATTGGTAAAGAGTTCACTATATTCAACGCCAAACAAAATATCAAACGCAAAATTGGGATCAAGCTGGATATCAACAATTTCACTAACACCCAATACCAAATCATCAAAAACTACCCCATGCCGGGCAGAAATTACAGGATCAAGATTCAGTTTCAGTTGTAGTTTTCTCGAATAACTAGGACAGGAGACGGGAGTCAGGAGACGGGTTTTGGGGTTTGGGTTTTGGGTTAAAAAACTAATAACTAAAACCTTATATCTAATATCTATTTGGGCATTCCGGCTTTCCCTCCCACTGGCCATCCCACGCCGTCGGGCTTGTTCCGGGGTCCGCTTCGCTCCCGTACATCGCTGCACTTCGCTTAGCACATTTCAACCATTTCAGAAGAATTACAGCAGCGCTCATTCCAGCTCGTACCGCCTACGGCGCCCTCCACATCCCTAATGCGAAAAACCGCAAGCGGTTTTTTAGTGAAGTGTGAATAGTTTTGCTGAATGGTTAGTTTTTTACTATTTGTAAGTCTGCTCTATTCTTAGATAAACAACAATTACAGAAGGACGTTCAACTTGCCCAATTTACCATTCAAATCGCCCGATTTACCATTCAACTCACTCAACTTACCTTTAAACTCACTCAACTTACCGTTCAACTCTTCCGATTTACCGTTTAAATCGTTCAACTCACCATTCAAATCAGCTGATTTACCGTTCAACTCCTTAAACTTACCATTAAAATCAGCTGATTTACCGTTCAACTCGCCCAACTTACCATTCAACTCGCCCGATTTACCTTTCAACTCAGTTGCAAATGAATAATACTGAAATCTATTAGGGGCGGAGCCCTGAAATTTTCGTAGCAAATGGATATCGCCGAAAACCATTAGGGGCAGAGCCCTGAAATCTTAATTAGTCATAATATTCAAACAAATATTGTTCATTAAAATCAATATTGAATTTTTGAAGAAATAACATATATTCTTCTCTGAATGATCTATTTTTATGATGTTTAGGTTGATTTAAAATATATTTTACTACTTTATCAATATGTGATTTTGAATATGAGAACCCACCAAAACCATCTTGCCAGTGAAATTTTCCGTAAATATATTTTTTTTCGTTTAACCATTTTGAAGAACCTGATTTAACTTGTTCCATTAATTTTGATGGAGATATTGTAGCATGCATTCCAACCATAATATGAACATGGTCAGGATTGCAATATATCGCATAAGTTTTACACTTATTATTTGAAATAATTCCACAGATTATTTTTTCAAGTTCTTCACGAAAGGTTTCCTTAATAAAGTTTTCTCTTCCTTTAACAGAGAATACAAATTGATTGTAAAATTGAGTGTACGTGTTTGCCATAGATCTTTTAGTTTAATTTTTTGATTCAATAATTTCATTCAAAATTACAAAAAGAATTTACCTTTTTAGCATTCAAAAAGCAATTTTATTTTAACAAATTTTGATAAATCAGACGTTATTTATTATTATTTAAGCATTTATTAATTAGTTTTTACAAATCATTTAAATATCAATAAAAAAAATACATCATTTATTACGCTTGATTTTGGAAAAATTTTGATAAATTTCTGCTACGAAGATGTCAGGGCTAACGCCCCTTTTCGTTTTGTCGGGAACATCTCTGCTACGAAGATGTCAGGGCTAAAGCCCCTTTTTGTATTTTCAAGATCATCTCTGCTACGAAGATGTCAGGGCTAACGCCCCTTTTTGTATTTTCAAGATCATCTCTGCTACGAAGATGTCAGGGCTAAAGCCCCTTTTTGTATTTTCAAGATCATCTCTGCTACGAAGATGTCAGGGCTAACGCCCCTTTTTGTATTTTCAAGATCATCTCTGCTACGAAGATGTCAGGGCTAACGCCCCTTTTCGTTTGTCGAGAACATCTCTGCTACGAAGATGACAGGGCTAACGCCCCTTTTCGTTTGTCGGGATCAACTCTGCTACGAAGATGACAGGGCTAACGCCCCTTTTTGTTTGTCGGGAACATCTCTGCTACTAAGATGACAGGGCTAACGCCCCTTTTTGTTTTGTCGGGAACATCTCTGCTACGAAGATGTCAGGGCTAACGCCCCTAAAAATAAGGGAAAAATCAATATAAAAAATAAAAAAGAAGGGTTCTGTCCTTCGACTTTCCTCAGCTCCGTGGGAGTGACATCTTCGTAGCAGATGAGTGGAGTGGAATGATTTAGAGGGGCGGAGCCCTGAAATCTTATATTAAAATAAATTCAGTTGTTAAATAATGGAATGCAGAAAAAACGGATGCTTTCGCATCGCACATGAAAAAGATCCGTTTAAATCCGCGTTTGAAAATCGGTGCTATCCGCGTTCCAAATGAGGACTGGTGACTGGAGATTGGGGACAAGGAGAAGGGCGAAAGGCGATGGGCAAAGGGCAAATAGTCTGTAGTCTGTGGTCCGTCGTCTGTGGTCTTTTTAATCCCGCAGGGTTGCATGTCTATAGAAACGAGGTAGTGTTAGTTTATCTTTCATTTTGATGTTTGTAATGTGGAGCAATCCCATAAGGGGTTTAGGGTTTGTTTGTGGCTGCCCTGTTTTAATTGTCAAAAAATAATTCCACGTCTATTTAAATACCATTCGATGTATTCGTTTGTCAATGCTTCAAATTTTATTGTTCCAAGTCTTGAGAAATTTTCTGGCAACATTGCAACTAAAGCACTATTTATTGAAAAATTCAAAATTGAGGGTGAGCTCAAACTATACTTATCGGAAAGATTATACCAAGGTTGTTTGTATGAGTTAGGATATTTTCCTTCGAAACGATAATTGCCTTGCTTTGTTGTAATTTTAACATCAAAATGGTCATTAAAGTCCGTAACCATTACATATCCAGTTGTATCAAAAGCAGTTGATAAATACAAGTTAAATGTGTCTATGTTTTGACAACCCTTAAAAATTATTTCATTTTGTTCTTTAGTTGAGTATGCTTTTTTGAAATGCCAGTCGGTCTTGTGCCATTTTGCGACTTGAATAATATGTTTTTTGTCTGTCAGCTTTTGAAAATCATCATTAGTTATTCCAATATTATCAAAAGTAGGTTTGATGTAATTAATTTCAAATTGATGCAATAAGTTGGAAATGTGAATTTTATCAACTTCAATTTCCTGTTTTAAAATCCTTTCTTTCTTTTTAAAAGTGTGAGATTTATATGTGATTTTGTATTTTGTTTTTTGATATAGATCTAAAATATATTTCTCTTTTGTATTGTTGAAAACAATAATGTATTCATAATATGACCCTGTTGTTGTTCCTTTTTCGTCAAAATGATAGTAACTTAAATTTGAAGTTATCTTGATAGTATCAACAAGATCTCCTTTATAAGTCAACTGTTGTCCAGATGCACTTATGTAAATTGTCAGTCCAAATATGAATATTAATTGTTTCATTATCGTCTTTTTGGATTGCTCATAACGTTTGACGCCAAGCCCCGTGTGGGCTTCGAAGTCAATTGGCTAGAGAGTTTTTGTTTATTTTTTCATTTTTATGTTTGTTAAGTGGAGCTAGCCCATAAGGGGTTTAGGGTTTGTTTGTGGCTGCTATTATTTTCTTGTCTGTCGTTTCTGAATATTCTGTTTCTTTAAAATAATTGTCGTTCCAGTCAATCTGAATGTAGTCAAACTGTGGTGTCAGTGTTGTTTTTATACCCATGCACTTTAAAGTCTTGTCAACGGGCTCTCTATTATAAAAACTAATTATTAAGTCTTTTCCTTCTCCTTTTGCTTTGTCCGCAATACTTTGGAAGATATTGTCTGGGTCAAGGTCAAGAATTAAGCAACTGTGATAAAGCTTTGTTAATTGCACAATATTGTCCCGAAAGTCTTGTCTACAACCTTCAACTATATTTGCATAAAGCCCATGTTCAATAAATGATTTGTCTTTTTGTCTAACCGCAAGCACTGCACATTCCGACATAAAACCAAGCATAGAACTCAATGTCGTCTGTGATTGTCCGACTTCTTGTTCAATTCGCATTCGTGATTGGCTGTCTGCGCTTATATATTTTTCAATTATTTCTGCGATCTTCATTGTCGTCTTAGGTTGCCAATAACGTTTTGACGCTAAGCCCCGTGTGGGCATCGACGACAATTGGCCAGCGAGTGTTAGTTTATTTATTCATTTTTATGTTTGTCACGTGGAGCAGACCCACATGGGGTTTAGCGTTTGTTAGCGGTTCGGTTTTTTTACATTTCTATCATTCCATTATTTAATATCTCTCCAAAATAACAAGCCAAATTTGATGATATTTTATCAAAAACGTTAGGAATATAGTTTGTTATACTTTCAACTGTCAGTTCGTTGTCAATTGGAAAATGATGGTATTTATTAAGGTAATTTTTCATATCTGCTTTTTCTAGCTCACTAAGTTTGTCAAATGGATTTGTCGTTGCGTAGTTGTGAAAGTCGGACAAGTGAATAAATCCACAACCAAATTTATAAACATAATGAACATAGCCAATCAACTCGTTTGCTTTATCCACCATATCTTTATCAGTAACTTGTTTCCACTTGTTATTCTGTGTCAAAACAGTCCATTTTTCACCTGATAAAGTTTGTTGTATTAGTCTTTCTCTTTCATTAATGTCAGAAATTCTTCCCAAATACATAATCCGAATAAAAGAATCTAATTCTGTCCTTAGAGTTTCCATACATTTCCCAATTCGTCTTTTAGCAAAGTCATCTCTCAATGATTCAGAGTTTTCTTTACTTCTATTTTGGATTAATTCTATAAATTGTTGTTTAATGTTTGTCATTGTTTCTTGGTTTTTTAAACTGACAGCTAACGGAATCCGGCTTGGCGTAGTGGGGTCTTTTCAGCACTACACTTCATACGAAGCACACAGTTCAAATTTAGCACAAATTTTCATACGGAGAACGTCCGCCCCCATTACGCCAAACCGTTGTTAGCTGCTGGCGTTCTGTCCACCGTTTTAGTAAACCATTGTCTGTATGTCGTCCAAGTGTCGGGTTGTGCGTTCGGGTATTTTTTCTTTTTCAGAAGGGCAGGAAAATTTTTTTATTCAATTTTTTTTAGGGAAACAAGCACACTCTTTTTGCAGCTTTGGCTTGTGTGTCGGCTTGTAGCGGCTGCAAAATGTGTGTGCTTGTGTGCGTTGGCTTTTTACTTCGCTAATTGTAATATTCTGTATGCTCCTCTTGCAACAATTATAAAAACGATTGCTCCAATAATCAGGTCGGGATAACCTGAATTAAGCCAATTAACCAAAAGTCCTGCAACGATAACACCCGAATTAATAATTACGTCATTGGAAGTGAAAATCATACTTGCTTGCATATGAGCCTCTTTGCTTTTACCTTTTTGTAATAAGTAAAGACAAATCACATTAGCGATAAGAGCCAAAACAGAAACGATAATCATTGTTTGAAAATCAGGCATTTTCTCAACTCCTATAAATCGTCTGACTACTTCTACAAAACCGATTACAGCAAGAAGTATTTGAAAATATCCTGCAAATTTTGCGATATTGTTTTTTCTCGTTATTGTTCCACCTACCGCAAATAATGCCAATCCGTAAACAATACTGTCTGCGAGCATATCTAAACTGTCTGCCACCAATCCCATTGAGTTGGAAAAAATCCCAAACAGCATTTCCAATCCGAAAAACAGAAAATTGATAACAAGAACCGTCCACAACAATTTCCGTTGTTTATTGCTTGTGTCCGTTTCAATTTCTACTTTGCTTTCTTCCGTTGAAACCAAAGAAGTATCAAGGTTTAGCGTATTTAAAGCCAAGTGTATCGGCTCTGTTTTTCCGTTATGATGAACTGCTAATTTTCGGTTTGGAATGTCAAATTCCAAAAATTTTATTTCATCAAACTTTTGCAGTTTCATCCGTATTAATTGCTCCTCGCTTGGGCAATCCATTTTTGTAATGTTAAATATTGTCTTTTGCATAATTGCTACAATTTTAGTTTGATACCACCATTAATTAAAAATCCGTCAAGCGGTGCGTAAATGTCCCTGAAAACAGGATTAGTTAGTGTGCCTGTATAAATAGTGTCAAATCGGGTTTGCCTTGCGTCAAGGAAATTTTCAAAGTTGATGTAAACCGAAAATTTCTCCCATAGCTTTTCAACCATAAAACCACAAAGCACATATTGTTTTCCTGTTGCTCCGTCACTCAATTTTTGAGGACTGAAATAATACGCTTCCAAACCTACTTTCCATTTGTCCTCTACTTCATACATTAAAACTGAATTTATCCTGTGCTTTGGCGTAAGCGGTGTGTTTGTCAAAATTCCGTTTTGATGCAAGCGGGTATTGGTAAATGTATAACCCAAAAACAATTTAAAATCATCATAGCCGATTTTGATATTGGTTTCCGTTCCTCTTGTATCAATGTGTCCTGACGAATTGATAAATTGGTATAATCCGCCCGTTTGATATTCAAGCAACAAAGGGTTATTCAAATAGGTGTAAAAGAAAAGTTGGTTGATACTGAACGTTACTTTTTCGCCCAAAACCGTTCTGTAATTAAAATCAACATTTCCTCCGTAACTGCGTTCCAATTTGTTGATGTTTTTATCAATGGGCATTACATTTTGGTATTGTATGCGTTCGCTTTCCTCTGTAAATATGGTTGGTGTTTTATAGCCAAAGCCACCGCCAAGCCGTGAAGAAAATTTGTCTGTTATTTTGAATAATGCTGAAACTCTTGGCAGCAAAGCAATACCATAATCAATAACATAGTCGGCTCTGAAACCTGTTTCAAGATTGAGCCATTTGGTTGCTTTCCACGAATTTTGAGCAAATGCACCAAAAGTAATTTGGTTGTAATTTCTCAACGGAAAAGTATCTAACTGCTTTTCCTGAAAATTATCCGACCAAAGATTTGCACCTGCAACCCATTCAGTTTTTTCTTTTATGTGAGTATAACTTGCTTCGCTGAAAGATGCTGTTTGTTTGCCCTCAAAGCTATAATTCGGAATATTGATTATCCTGTTAAAGTAACTCACGCTGTTTTTAAAATTGAAAAAACTTTTGTCGTTAAACTTATGGTCAAAAGATAATTGCGTGGAATAGCGTTGTGTTTTGTTTTCTTCAAAATAACTGTGGATAGTGTCGCCTTTTCCTTGTATAAAATGTATGTCGCCACCGATACGGTTTTCAATAGCTGTGTTTATTCCAACATTCAGTTTTGTTTTATCGCTGAAATAAACAAACAACTTGGGATTGAAAACATACCTGTCAAATTTTGGAATAGCTGAAAAATCACCCGATGGGGTATAAGCCCAATTGCGGTTATGTGCGGCAAAAATAGTTGTCCCGATTTTGTTAAATCGCTGTCCGTAAAAACCGTTAAT